>Ga0209210_1000014_pt1 | contig 252651 bp, 227 predicted proteins | sample RifGroA1_FD_183991 | JGI IMG/M metagenome (GOLD analysis project Ga0209210, IMG submission 183991) | Contaminated groundwater microbial communities from Rifle, Colorado, USA - Rifle Groundwater A1 (SPAdes) (version 2) | ecosystem: Environmental > Aquatic > Deep subsurface > Groundwater >... | reverse complement strand
CAACGTCGCCGTTCACGTGCCGGTCTGAGGTTTTACCAAGTGGCTCCGGCGCCTTCTTGGACGACTGCTTGCTAAACCGATGGCTTCCAAGGGGCTAGCCCCATAGGCCTTCATCTTTCCGTGATGTTAGGATTTTTCGCCTTTCGGCTCTGCACTCGTAAGGTGAGTGGTCCCTTCTGCAACGTAATGGCGGAGAGAGTGAGATTCGAACTCACGGTCCGGTTACCCGGACTCCGGTTTTCAAGACCGGTGCTATCGGCCACTCAGCCATCTCTCCGCAGCGGTAATCCTTTATAAGCGGGCTTACGCCATAATGCAGCTATTTTTTAGCTTTTAATATCAGACTTTCGCCTTCACGCGTGAAACCAGGCGCTCCATCCAAATACCGGTGCAAAACCTTGGGAATCCGGATGTTTCCTTCGGGATCCTGGTAATTTTCCAAAACGGCAACAAACGTCCGGCCCACAGCCAAGCCGGATCCATTCAGGGTATGAGCGAGCTGCGCTTTGCCTTGCGCTTCTTTTTTAAACCGAATTCCTGCTCGACGGGCCTGGAAGTCACCACAATTGGAACAGGACGAAATTTCCCTATACGCATTCTGGCCGGGGAGCCAGACTTCAATATCGTAGGTTTTAACTGCGCCAAAACCCATATCCCCCGCGCAGAGTGCCACCACGCGGTAGGGAATTTCCAGAAGCTGCAGGACCTTTTCCGCATTCTGGGTCATCGACTCGAGTTCTTCGAAGGATTGCTCCGGCGCGCAGATCTTGACCATTTCCACCTTCTGGAACTGGTGCTGCCTGATCAGCCCGCGGGTATCTTTTCCGTAGGAACCCGCCTCGCTTCTGAAACAGGGCGAATACGCCGTCAGATAAATTGGTAGACGCCCGGGCTCCAGGATCTCACCCCGATAGATATTGGTAAGAGGGACTTCAGAAGTGGGGATCAAAAACAATTCGCGATCAGCCAACTGCGTCTTAAACAAGTCTTCTTCGAATTTAGGGAGCTGTCCGGTTCCAGTCATGCTGGCCCGATTCACCATGAACGGCGGAATGACCTCCCGATAGCCGTGTTGGCGAGTATGGAGATCCAGCATGAACTGAATGAGTGCACGCTCCAGCGCCGCTCCAGCCCCAAGATAAAGCACAAACCTTGCACCAGAAATTTTTCCCGCGCGTTCAAAATCCAAAATTTCAAGCTGCTCGCCCAGAGCAACATGATCCTTCGGTTCAAATGCGAATTTCGCGGGCTCGCCCCAACGCCGGACCTCCTGATTATCGTTGCCATCTTTCCCATCGGGGACAGACTTGTCCGGCATATTGGGAATTCGCAGTGCAAGATCGCTCAGCTCTTCTTCGGTCTTCTTTAGCTCTTCATCCAGATTTTTGATTGTGTCTCCAAGGGCACGCATGGCCAGGACTTTCTTATCTGCTTCTGCAGACGCTGCGGGATCTGCCTTGGCTTTCGATTTGAGCTGCGCGATTTCCTGCGTGGTAACATTGCGCTGGGCCTTCAATTTTTCAGTTTCTTGAATGAAATTGCGTCGTTTTTGGGCCAGGGCAGATAACCCGGCTATGAATTCCGGGTCAGCATTTCTCCGCTTGAGAGCCTGTTCGAGGTCACCTATTTTGTCTTGAAAGTAGATTGGATCCAGCATTCAGAAAAGTTACCACAACTGCGTGCAGGATAAAATATTTAGCGATAGCGTTGATAAAGATCCCGGTCCGGGGCATCGGGCTCCATCTCCAGATACTTCTTGAATGCTGCGGCGGCTCCTGCCATGTCCCCCAAATCCTTATGTGCATGTCCGAGCCGTTTATAGACCAGGGGATTGGCCGAATCGATCGAAAGGGCCGCATTATACAGAGCCACTGCGCCGTGATAGTTCTTGAGTAAATAATTTGCATAAGCCGACAGGTGCTTCGGTTCTGCTGCAGCGGGAGCCAGTAGCATTGCCTTGTTGAATTGCAGCAAAGCCTCGTTGTATTTGCCGCCTTCGATCAGTTCTTTACCATAAGCGATCAACGCCGCCACGCTATTGGGGTTATTTGCCAGCTCCGCCCTGAACTCCTCTGCGGCTCGCGCCGCATTACCCATTCTCGAGAATAGCAGGCCCTTGAAATAGTGAATATTCGGGTACTTCGGGTAAACCGTATAGATCTTCATCAGCTCGTCATTGGCTTTGTCAAACTTCAACTGATTCGCGTAAATGCGATAGCGCTCGAGGTACCCAGAGGGGTCTGACGGATTGCGATCCGAGTAGGATTTGTATGCTTCCAGTGCTTTATCCATGGCGTGCTTGTCGGAATATTCGCGGCTGGAGTAGATCTGTGCCTGCAACTTCCAGGGCATCGCGTACTCGGGATTGATCATCATTGCCTGATCAACATTGTCCTGGGCTTTGGCCCAATCACCTTTTTGGATCTGGAGTTCCGCAATTGCAGAAATAAGTTCCGCTTTGGCCGTGCCCTTTTGCAACTCGTCCTGCAGCATGACTATCGCGCGATCAATAGACTCCGATGCCGCGATTGCCTTGGCGGTACCGATGATTGCATTGAAATTCAGCGGATCAAATCGAAGGGCGAGGGCATAAAAAAACGGCGCGTGTTTGATCAAATCGACATTTTTCGTTGCAACAAGGGTGTTTGCATAGGCAATGTAGACATCGGGATCAATGCTGTCGCGGGCCATCGCTTTTCTGTAATAGATCAGGGATTCCGGAAATTTTCCCTGCTTCGCGTAGATATCCGCGGCCGCTTTGTCGATCGAGCTTTGATGTCCAGGTTTCTTTCTGAAGCGATCCATTGCTTTCAGCGCCTCTTCCCATTCAAAGCACTGTATCAGGATATCAATATATTTGGACCAGATCTCAATATTCTCTTTCGAGCGATCTGCGGCCATTTTGTAATTGATGCGCGCGTTTCCGTAATCATAAAGAGTTTTGAACATGTCGCCGATTTTGACTAGCGGGACAGGAGATTTTTCATTCGCCGACCGCGCCTCCAGAAACTTGCTTAATGCTTCCTGGGTTTTTCCTGCTTTCAACAGCCGCTCTCCCTCGCCCAGAAAATAATACATCCGGGCCTCTTTCTGTACGGCCTTGATGGAACCACCGGCCGCGGCCCTCAAGACATAGAGCTGAAGGGAGTAATCGTGGTTATTGGGCGCGAGTTTTACCGCTTTCTCAATGTCTCCGATTGCTACGTCAATCCGGTTGTAAGCCTCACTTAAGAGGGAATGAAGATAGAACGCCTGAGCCAAATCTTTGGGACCAAGGAGATTTGGGTGATTCACGAGGTACTCAAGGTGGGTGCCCGCGTGTTTCAACTCTGATTTGCCGTTAAGCAGCTCGGCAATGCGCAATCTGGATTTGGCATGAGCGGGGTTGAACGCCACCGCCTTCATGTATTCGCGATAAGCTGAATCAGTATCCGAAAGTTTCCGGGCGATTTCACCCCGAAGATAAAATATTTTTGCGCTGAATGCCTTCTGGTCAGGAAATAGTGCGAGATATCGCGCCGCCTGACCTGTATCGCCCCGCTGAAAAAAGGCCAGCGCCAGGTAATAGAACATCTCGATTCCATAATTTTGATGCTCACTCGTATATTTGACGATTCGATCCTGAGCGGCTTCGGGTTTGTTCACTGTTATATAGAATTCAACATCCGCAATCACGGTTTCCGGAAGATCTACCGATTTTGCCCGCGATAATTTGATCAATTCAGAAATAACATCGAAATAGCTTTCATCCTTGTTGGACGAGTCAATCAGGTTCAAATAGCACGACGCCAGCATGGCCAGCGCCTTCACATTACCCATGTTATACGAGAGAGCCTGATGCAAAAGTGTGGCGCTGGTTTTATAGCCTTCCACCGTATCCAAGACGTAGCTACCCATTGCTCTTGAATAAGCCTCTGAGCTCTTCGCCGGGTCTGGGCTGGCACCAGGCAGGGCCGCCGGCAGCTTGGGTCTTACATACTGGATTTTGATTGTAGCCGCGGTGTTCTCCGGTTGATCATCCAACAGCGTCTCGAGCCCCACTACTAAAACCACGACAGCAAAAAGCACCTGTCGATAATACCGACGCCACTTGGGCGGTGCCCTGCGAATCACATCTGACGCCGGATTTGAAGACTTGCTGAACATGACTGTCTTTTCTTGGGAAATATTCCGGTCGACCGGCTTGAATACCCGGGATCCCAGTGCCGCCTCGGCGTCAAGAAACGACGCCCCTTGGGACTCTTCTTTGGTTTCCTCCAGGCTGCCCACCACTGTGCGGTCTTCGAGTTCCCGCAACTGCTCCGGAGAGGGCCGCACTATGGTTTTATCAGCGTCGGGGTGCGGGTGCAGCTCGACTTTCGGTTCAGGTTCAGGAGGCTCAGGCAATTCGGGCGCGATTTCGGGTAATGCTGCCGTAGCGATCTCTGGTAGCGGTTCCAGAATTTGTGAGGACAGCGTGAGAATTTGTGTGGCACCTGCAAGTAAATCATTTGTTTGATTAGGGTCGGTGCTCTCAAGCTTGCCTTCGGCCCTGCTGACGAGAAGATTGCCCAGCCCGGAGACAAGATGGAATTCCTTCCATTCTCCCTTTGGATATTCGCGGGCGCTTTCATTGCCCAGAATCTGGCCCTTCAGCATCAAAAGCCGAACACGCTCGAGAGCCATCGGGCCGAGAATACGCCCAGAGGCGAGCTTGATTTTATAATTCTGCTTGTCTGCCGCCAACCTTGCCACTCCTCTCCTTGGAGTTTAGGTGTTACCGGAAGCTGCGTTTACAGGCTGATCACGGCTTTTCGCGCCGCCGTGACCATGCGCTCGGGCAGGACGCCAATCTGCAAAGTAAGAGCCACCATTGCTGCGACGGCGAGAGCTGCCCAAATAGATACACGCTGCCCGGACGGACTTTCCACCGGATCACGCATATACATATAAACCAACACCCTGAGATAATAGTAAACTGAAATTGCGCTACAGAGAACGCTGATCACAACAAGAGGTACTTCCCTGGCCTGGATAGCTGAGTAAAACAGATAGTACTTGGCCGCAAAGCCGGCAGTCGGGGGGATTCCAGCCATCGACAGCATGAATACAGCCATGGAGAAGGCGATCCACGGATGCCGTCTGGAGAGACCCGACATATCATGAAGATTCAGACCGGAATCGTCTTTCGCAGCTAAAATCGTCAGAATCACAAAAGCGCCCAAGTTCATGGCGGCGTAACTGACCAAATAGAGCGCGACCGGAGCATAGCCCTGTTCGCTCAGGGGTCCTGCAATCATTCCAACCAGAAGATAGCCCGTATGGGAAATGGATGAGTAAGCGAGCATGCGTTTCAGATTCGTTTGCGTCAAAGCAATGACGTTTCCAACCACCATGGTCAGAACCGCTGAAATCCACAAAATATCGTGTAAATGGGTCCGCAGGGACTCCGCGAGTCCGGCTCCGTATCCAGCACTCACAAACACTCTCATAAAAGCCGCAAAAGCCGCCGCCTTCAGGCCGGTCGTCATAAAACCGGTGATAGGCGCGGGGGCTCCCTCATAAACGTCGGGCATCCACATGTGAAAGGGAACAGAGGCCACTTTAAACAGAAATCCAATTACTACCAACCAGGATCCCAATACAAAAAGGGGCGACACCCCCTCGGGGCTCTTCTGGATGAAAGCGAGCATGTCGCGAATTCCAGTGGAACCTGTGGCTCCGTAGAGCAAGGCCGCACCGTAAAGTAGAATCGCTGAAGCCGCACCACCCAGAATGAAATACTTCATGGCCGCTTCATTCGACCGACGATCGGTTCTTCTAAAGCCAACCAGAACATAAACAGAAAGCGACATCAACTCAAGGGCGATAAAAAGAACAACCAGATCGAGTGAAGATGCCATCAACATCATGCCCATTACTGAGAACAAGAGAAGAAGGTAGTATTCCGGATGCTGTATTTTTCCGTCATCAAGATATCTCAGCGAAGCCATGGCGGTCACGATCGCTGAAATCATGAAAATGAGATTGAAAAAATTCGCATATACGTCCGCGACCATTTTTCCGCTGAACAAAACCATCGGCTCATTCGACATGAGCAAAAAGGATGAGATTGTTCCTGCGATCAGCGTTGCGAGCGTAATCAGAAAAACCGGCCATTTGGGGCTGATCACCCGCAATGCTGCGGCCACAATAGCCAGGACTGATCCGCCGAATAACCAGATATAGGGCGAAATGGCTACGATCTGTTCTCGCGAAAAGGTGAGTAGTTCAGGCCGGATTGTGTTTAATGCTTCCATTTTATTTACCTTTTGCCATGAGTAAGCCTTGAGTCGAAGCGGTCTGAACCTGTACGGCCACCGTGCTTCGGGCGATGAACCTGTCAATTGACGGATTCAGCTTGTCGAAAACGAAATTCGGGAAAATCCCCATACCGAAGACCGCGATGATCAGCGGCACGAGTACCAGGATCTCGCGGAAATTCAGATCCTTGAGATCTTCGTTTTCCTTGTGCGTAACAGGGCCGAACATCACCCGTTGGAACATCCAGAGCATGTATACCGCGCCGAAAATCACTCCCAGTGCCGCGACTGCGGTCAGAAGAGGGCTGGTCTTCCAGCTGCCGAGCAGGATCAGAAATTCTCCCACAAAGCCATTCGTCCCAGGAAGCGCAACTGCCGACAACGTGATGATCATGAAAGCAACTGCAAAAAGCGGCATTACCTTCGAAATTCCACCAAATGCACTGATTTCCCGGGTATGTCTGCGCTCATAGATAATTCCGACCAGAAGAAAAAGCGCTCCGGTTGAAATACCGTGATTCAACATCTGGTAGTAAGCCCCGGTTGCCGCTACCGTATTCAGGGAAAAGAGACCGAGAATGACGTAGCCCATGTGGCTCACGGACGAATATGCGACAAGCTTCTTAATATCCGGCTGAACCATTGCCACCCAGGCTCCATAAATGATGGCGACGGCTCCGAGAATCATGAACAGATTCTGGTGGTAAGCGAGACCCTGGGGAAATAAGGGAAAAGCAAAGCGCATGAACCCATAGCCGCCCATTTTCAACAGGATGGCCGCGAGAATCACGCTGCCCGCTGTGGGAGCCTGAACGTGCGCGTCAGGCAACCAGGTGTGCAGAGGAAAAAGCGGTACTTTGATCGCAAATGCAAAACCAAAGGCCAGGAACAAAAGCGATTGCGGAGCCCAGAAGCCGCCGCCCGTCAGCTGCAGGCGATAAAGATCCACTAGCGCCATCGAATAGTTCCCGAACTGAAGCTTGTGCTGATACGAAATGTAGAAAATTGCGACCAGCATCAGAAGTGAACCGACCATTGTATAAAGAAAGAACTTCATCGTCGCGTAGATCCGGTCTTTGCCGCCCCAGATCCCAATCAGGAAATACATTGGAATCAACATGACTTCCCAAAACACATAAAACAGAAATATATCCAGCGCCACAAATGCGCCAAGCATTCCAGTTTCAAGTGCCAGGAGGAAAAGGTAATATTCCTTGCGGCGGATCTCAATCGCTGCAAAAGATCCGAGTACCGCAATCGGCATCAGGAATGTGGTCAGCAAGACCAACCACAAACTCAAGCCGTCCAAACCGACATTATACGAGATTCCGACCACCGTAAGCCACGGCACCGTTTCTGCCATCTGGAACTCCGGACCGCCTGCCTGGTATCGATTGAAAATCATGATCGACAGAAGGAAGGTGATGATTGTCCCGATCAGCGTCCAGTATTTCGTGACGTTCTGGGCGTTCTTAGGATCCTGATTGCCGGATGGAATCATCAAGCCAATCAAGCCCCAGGCAAAAGGAAAGAAAACCGTGGCCGTCAATAAATGCGATTCAAGCCAAGCCATAGAGCAAATACCCCACTGAAGCGATTAAACCCATTAAAAGCACTAATGCGTAATGTTGAAGCGAGCCCGTTTGGATGACACGGAGAGCCTGTCCACTCCACTGGGACACTCTTCCAAAGCCCAGAACCGTTCGATCAATCACGGCAATATCAAACCCTTTCCAAAGTCCGACGGACAAGGCATGAATTGGCCGAACAATGGTCGCCTCATAAAGTTCGTCGATGTACCACTTGTTCTCGAGAAGCTTGTTGAGTCCTGCAAAGCGAAGCTTGAGCTCTTCCGCTTTTTTGAGATCAGCATAAAGTTTGAAGCCGACAAAAATTCCAAGAGCGGCGCCGACCACACTCACAGACATAAGAACCCATTCCATGGATGGCGCGGCAATGAGGCTCGCAGGATCATGCGCCGGTATCACGGTATCAAGCCAATGCTCGATCCAACTCATATGAGGAATCGCGATGAATCCACCGATTATGCTGAGAACTCCGAGGATCTGAAGTGGGAGCACCATGACCATTGGCGACTCATGCACCGCAATTCCCGCATGCTTATTCTCGCTGTGTACATCGTGACCATGACTTTTGCCGTGATCATCTCCGTTGGCCTCTTTGAATCTGGGTGTACCCAGGAATGTCAGGTAAAAAAGCCGGGTCATGTAAAACGCTGTCATCACTGCAGTCATTGCACCCAACGCCCAAAGAATCTTGGAACCATGAGGTGAGGCATAGGCCTGCCAGAGGATTTCGTCTTTGGAAAAAAAGCCCGAGAATGGTGGAATTCCGCAGATCGCAAGCCATCCAGCGGCGAACGTCAGGAATGTCTTGGGCATCTTTGAGCGAAGGCCGCCCATCTTTGTGATATCCTGCTCTTCATGCATTCCGTGGATCACGCTACCTGCGCCCAGGAACAGCAGGGCCTTGAAGAAAGCGTGTGTAATCACGTGCGAAACACCTGCTGCATAGGCACCCACGCCGCAACCCAAAAACATGTAGCCCAGTTGTGAAACGGTAGAATAGGCGAGTACCTTCTTAATGTCTTTCTGTGCAATCGCGATCGTCGCTGCGAAGAAAGCGGTGGCTCCGCCAATGATCGCCACGACTTCCAAGGCTGTCGGAGACAGGTTGTACATGAAGTTCAGTCGTGCAACCATGTAAATGCCAGACGTGACCATTGTGGCCGCGTGGATCAGTGCCGATACGGGCGTGGGACCGGCCATTGCATCTGGTAACCAGACATAAAGAGGAATTTGTGCAGATTTACCCATCGCGCCCACAAAAAGAAGAATACAAATCGCCGTAATGATTCCCAGGTCTGCCGCCGCCAGCTGGTGTCCGTGCTCCGCAAGAGCAAAAACTCCCACACGCAGTTGGGACATGTCCAAGGTTCCAAATTTCTCGAAGATCATGAACATCGCTAAAAGAAAGCCGAAATCCCCGACGCGGTTGACGATGAAGGCCTTCTTGCCGGCGCTGGCTTTTTCCATGTCAGCATACCAATAGCCGATCAGCAGGTAGCTGCAGAGGCCTACGCCTTCCCAGCCAAGAAACATAATCGGCAGGTTGGCTCCAAGAATCAACATCAGCATCGCGAACGAAAACAGGTTCAGATAGGAAAAGAATTTGCCGGGTGTGGCGTCGTGGCTCATATAGCCGATCGAGTAAAGATGAATCAGCGTCGCGACCCCAGTGACAAACAAGGTAAATAATGACGAAAGCGGGTCAAGCCGGAACGCTACGTCCAGACTGAATCCACCAATATTCATCCAGTTGAAGACGACCTGCTCGAGAACCCGATTATCAGCAGGCAAACCTTTCAGCTCGAAAAAAAGAAGCAGGGAAACCAGAAACGAAAGGCCAATCGCGGTAGTTGCGATAATGCCCGGAATCGTTGCTCCGGATTTAGTCCGACCCTGCGGTGCCTGAAAAAAAGCATACCACGAGCCATTGATGGCGAAACCGATCAGAGGAAAGAGGGCAATCAGGGCTAACATGCGCTTACTCCCTTAGTAACTGGATGTCATCCGTGTCGACGCTCCGAAGAGTTCGGAACATAGCCACAACCAGACCCAGTCCGATGGCTGATTCAGCGGCAGCCACGGTAATTATGAAGAAAACAGACATCTGCCCACCCATGTGATGCAGCTGCTTGGAGAAGGTGACAAAGGTGAGATTAGCTGCGTTGAGCATAAGCTCAATGCACATCAGGACGACCAGGATGTTCCGGCGGACCAGAATACCCGCAAAGCCGATAAAAAAAATAATTGCCGAGAAAGCCAGGATGACCCACGGTTGAACATAGTTCATTGTGCATTTCCTCCTTTTGCCGCCGATCCACCATTCAGGAGAGCCGCTGGTTTCTTGCGTTTCGCGATCGCAATCGTGCCGATAATTGCCGCAAGAAGCAGGACCGATGTCAATTCGAACGGCAGGATGTATTCGGAAAACATCAGCTCGGAAAGAACCTGGGTGTTTCCACCCGCGGCTTCCACGTTGGCGTTTGAAAAATTGGAGATCGGCCCGAGGTACGTTGTGTTTTTGAAAACCCAGATGAACATACCAGCCATGACGACCACAAAACTCGCGCTCACAAGACGTTTACCCCTTCCAATCGGATGCATGTCAAACGCGGCATTATCCGCATTCAGAAGCATGATGACAAAAAGAAAGAGCACCATCACTGCGCCGGCGTATACGATGATCTGGATAGCCGCGATCAGATGGGCGTCCATCATCGCGTAAATTCCAGCGAAGGAAAAAAACACACATACGAGGTTGAATGCGCTGGCGATTGCGCTTTTTTTTATGACAACGAGCAAGGAAAACGCAATTGCCAACCCGGCAAATATATAAAAAAATGCTGGATTAATTTCCATTTACTTGTTTCCTCTCTGCTCAGATAGAAAAGCCCGGTCGTAAATCGGGCGATACGACGTGCTCATTTCCATGATCGTGCTCAACTTGATCGCGTCTTTCGGACACGCTTCTTCGCACATTCCGCAAAAACAACAGCGGAGAATATCAATCTCGAAGGTCTTGGGGTATTTTTCCTTGTCTTGTCGCTCGCCCGCTTCAATATGAATGCACTCAGAGGGACAAACGGTGGGACAAAGCATGCAGGCCGTGCAGTTTTCGACGCCATTGGTCGCTTTGATGTAGTGCTGACCGCGAAGGCGTTCGGAATACTGTCGACGTTCTTCGGGATACGAAATGGTCACCTTGGTTCCAAAGAAAAACTCTTTGAGGGTGATGATCATTCCCGTCAGGGTCTCAAAAAAATAAAAATCCTGAAAAAGCGTTTTTTTTCCTTTAACCAGCATGACTTACACCCATCCTAAATAAATCATCACAGCCGTAATGAACACATTCAGCAGGGCAAGGGGAAAGAGCATCTTCCAACCCAAGTCCATCAACTGATCATATCGGAAGCGAGGAACCGTCCAACGTACCCAGACAAAGAGCCACATAAACAGGCCGACCTTGAAGGCGAGAGAAATGTTCTGGAGCGCCAGCTTCGACCACATGTAAGCCGCGGGCGAGAGCTGCAGCGAATCCAACAGGGTGCCCATTCCGGGCAACATCTGATAACCCCCAAAGTAGAGGGTTGCGATCAGGCCCGATGCGACTGCCATGTTCATGTATTCACCCATCATGAACGTCGCGAACTTCATTGAGCCATATTCCACGTGAAAGCCGACAATCTCGGGTTCGCCTTCGGGCAGATCAAACGGAAGGCGATTCGCCTCAGCAAAGCTTGCAATAACGAAAATCAGGCACCCCAGAGGCTGAATGAAAATACCCCAGCGAGGAATCGCGATCGGTCCCAGCTGCCACATCACGTCCGCCTGCTTCTGAACCATGGGACCCAGCTCGACAGTCGAAAAAACCATGACCAGACCGATCACAGACAAGCCCAGTGAAAGTTCATAGCTGATCATTTGTGAGGAACTTCTCATCGAACCAAGCAAAGCAAACTTATTGTTGGACGCCCAGCCACCGATGATCAGACCATAAACTCCCAACGAAGCCATCGCGAAGATATAAAGAAACCCGACATTCAAATCAGCTGTCTGCATTTTGAACGTCTGGCCCATAATCGTGATCGGATCGCCGAACGGAATCACAGCAAAAGTCATGCAGGCCGGAATCAAAACAATGATCGGCGCAATAAAATAATAGAACCCGTTGACATGCCCCGGAATGGAATCTTCCTTGAACAGGAACTTTATCGCATCGGGAATTGCCTGGAAAATTCCGAAAGGCCCAATACGGTTCGGACCGACGCGATTCTGAATGATCGCAGCTCCTCGCCGCTCCACCCAATTCATGATCGGGGCAACAGTCATCAGGAGTCCGATGACCAAGCCGATTTTTCCTGCTGTAACATACCATTCTAAAGCGGTCATGCATGACTCCAGATCATGAGAATTTCTGAAAGCGCCTTACTCTTGCCGGGCGGGAGAATTGCCCTGACAAGCTTCTGTTCGCGTCCCTGGAAATTGACAATCGTACCGCTCTTCTCCGCGAAAGCTGCGCCGGGAAGAACTGTCGCGAATTTGTCTGCTTCCTGTTTTTTGAAAACGCCAACACCTACTGTCGGAAGAGTCGGCAGCTTTGGAAGCATGGCACGGCCACCACGGAAAACAATCACTGCTTCCGTCCCGGAGGGTACTGACTCGAAACCCTTCAGTCCGAGTTTTTCAAAGCCATGAAGATTCGATGTTTTACTCTTCCGTTTCAGAATTTTATCCTCATCCGCATCTTCCCTGGCAGAGTGGATTCCTGGTGTTCCAAAATGCAGGAGTGGCGCTCCCGGGAAGGATTTGCCGATAAATTCCTGAATATCTTTTGCTTCCTCCTGGGTCAGGTCGGAGCCGATCAGGGCCAGAGCTTTGCGGCCCTTCAATGTTGCTTTTGCGGCATCTACTGCTGCTTTCCACTCTGTGATGACCAAGCCGCTTGCCGAGCTGATGGCCGGTTCAACGACGCGGTCGGTTTCATGGAGGTAATGGAAATTAAAGCGCCCTTCGTCGCAGAGCCAGTACTGATTCACCTCAAGGTTCTCGCGAGCCACGCAGCGGTACACAATATTGTTTTCGGCGTGTGCTTCCATTGCACACCCTCGTGCGCAACCTTCACATACTGTTGCGGTTCTCTTGAGAAGCCACACCCTCTTTTTAAATCTGAAATCCTTCAGCGTCAGGGAGCCGGTCGGGCAGATATCGGCGTAGTTGCCGGCATACGCTGTTTGCAGCGGCTTTCCGTCTATTGTTGTGATTTCGGTGTCATTACCACGCCTAATCGCGACCATCTCATGGATTCCAGCGATTTGTTCGCCGTAACGGATACAGCGGGTGCAGTGAATACAACGATTCATGTTTTTGACGATCACGGGACCCATATCCAAATCGATGTAGGTGCGCTTCTCTTCAGTCATTCGTGAATACGGGCTGCCATAATCGTAAGATTGATCCTGGAGATCACATTCACCCGATTTGTCACAGATAGGACAGTCCAGGGGGTGATTCAGAAGGAGAAATTCCATGATGGACTTTTGATTTTTGATCGCCCGTTCGGACTGGGTTTTGACCGCCATGCCTTCAGTGGCCGCGGTGGAGCAGGCTGTCTGAAGTTTGGGCATTTTTTCTATTTCCACGGCGCACATTCGGCATTGAGCGACCACGGAAAGTCCTGGGTGGTAACAGAATACCGGAATATTGACTCCGGCTCTTTTCGCCACCTCGACGAGGTTTTCTCCTGGCGCGAACTCTACCTCACGCCCGTCAATTACGCATTTGGGCATTTGCCACCTCTGATATGAGCCTCAAAATCGGCTCGGAATTTTTTTACGAAACTTGCTACCGGCATCGCCCCTGCGTCACCCAGTGCGCAAAGGGTCTTGCCGAGAATATTGTCGGTGATGTCGAGCAACAGATCGAGATCCTGCATGGTTCCCTTGCCGTGTTCAATTCTTTCGATAATCTCTTCCATCCAGACCATTCCCTCCCGACAAGGAGTGCACTGCCCGCAAGATTCATGAGCATAGAATTTTGTAATGCGTGCAAGGAACCGAACCATACACATGTCTTCGCTGATCACGATCAACCCGGCCGAACCCATCATGGTTCCGGCTTTCATCATCGAATCGACATCGTGAATTACATCGAGTTCGTCTGGGGTCATGACCGGGCACGAAGATCCGCCGGGAATCACCGCCTTCAGCTTCTTGTCATTGAGCATTCCGTGCGCGTAGTCATAAATGAGCTCCCTCACGGTAACGCTGCCGGAAGGAAGTTCATAAATTCCCGGTTTTTTCACATGACCGGAAATTCCGAAAAGGCGAGTGCCGCCGGATTTTTCGAGTTTCCCCAATTTTGCGAACCAATCGCCGCCACGGTTCACGATAAACGGAACATTCGCGAGCGTCTCGACGTTATTGATGATCGTAGGGCCCCCAAAAAGACCGACAAGAGCCGGAAATGGCGGCTTGACCCGCGGCTCACCGCGTTTGCCTTCAATGGAGTTCAGGAGAGCGGTTTCTTCACCGCAAATATACGCCCCCGCTCCACGATGGACCGTGATGTCCAGATCAAACCCGGAGCCCATGATATTCTTTCCGAGATATCCGGCCTTGTAGGCTTCTTCTATCGCCTGGTTCAGTAATTTGGCTTCGCGGACATATTCACCACGAATATAGATATAAGCAGCGTTTGCCCCGATGGCGAAGGATCCGATTGCGATCCCCTCTAACAAAAGATGCGGGGTGTAACGCATGATATCGCGATCTTTGAACGTGCCAGGTTCGGATTCGTCAGCATTGCAAACCATGTACTTCGGTTTGGCTGATTGCTTGGGAATAAATCCCCACTTCATTCCGGCAGGGAAACCTGCGCCGCCGCGGCCCCGGACTGCGGCCTTCTTTACTTCCGAAATAATGTCATCCGGAGTCATACCGAAGGCTTTTTTCATCCCAGTATAACCGTTCATGCTCTTGAGATAATAATCGAGCGTCCGACATTCTTCGCGGAAATGCTGGATAAACAGCGTTTCGTCCTGTGTCTCCATGGCTACTCCAGACTTTCGAGAAGTTTGTCCAGTTTTTCAGGATCAAGGTTCTCGTGATAATCGTTGTTCAGCATCATTGCCGGTGCCGTACCGCAGGCGCCAAGGCATTCTTCCTCCATCAAGGTGAATTTCTTGTCCGGAGTTGTTTCGTGCTCTTTGATGCCAAATTTCTTTTCACAATGCTCAACCAGCCTGTCTGCCCCGCGTAAATAGCACGCGACGTTAGTGCAGATCTTCAGGTGGTATTTTCCCACCGGCCGGAGATTGTACATCGTATAGAAGGAGGCAACTTCACGGACCTGCGCCGGATGGATCCCGATGTATTCGGCAACTTCATTTAGGATCTCATCGGGCAGCCAGCCTGTTTCATCCTGGGCGGCATGAAGAGCCGGAAGCAGCAAGGCGAGCTTTGTTGGATAGCGTGGCTCGAGGTTTTTCATTTCGGAGTAGAATTTTGGAGATAGCAACTTTTTGCTCATGATTTCCTCACTCAGCGGTCCAGCTCGCCGGCAATAATATTCAAGCTTCCGAGAGCCCCGACCAGGTCGGCAATCTTCTCGCCCTCAATCATTGGAGAAAGCGCCTGATAATGCAGAACGGATGGCCCGCGTACCCGCATGCGGTGAGCCCGTGCTCCACCTTTGCTGCTGATATGAAATCCAAATTCGCCGTTCGCTGCCTCGAACTGGGTATAGCTTTCGCCCGGCGGCACCTGAATCCCGTGCATATAGAATTTGAAATGATAGATCAGTCCTTCCATCGTGTTGTGGACCTGATCTTTTTCTGGAATGCGAACACGCTTGTCTTCGACCCAGATTGCACCCGGTTTCATGCGGTCAGCGCATTGCTCAATGATGTTGAGCGACTGCCGAATCTCTTCCATACGGACGATGTAGCGATCAAAAATATCGCCATTTTTGCCGATCGGAACGTCAAATTCCATATCTTTATAGAACATGCACGGTTGATCGCGACGCAAGTCAATGTCGACGCCTGCCGCACGGGCAATCGGACCGGAACAGCTGTATTGGATGCAATCTTCCTTGGTGAAGGCGGAAACTCCTTCGGTTCGCAAGCGCCAGATTTTGTTGTTGGTGAGAAGGCTGTCCATCTCTTTCAGGACCCCACGGGTTTTCTTAACCCAGGCTTTCACTTCTTTTTCCCAACCATCCGGCGCATCGTACATCAGGCCACCAATGCGGACAAAGGAGGTGGTCAGGCGGGCCCCACAAAGCCTCTCGAGTAGCGTATAAGCTTCTTCCCGCTGATGGAAGCCATACAGGAAGAACGAAAAAGCCCCGAGATCCACCGCATTGATCCCCACACAAACCAAGTGGTCAACGGCACGGGACATCTCAGCGACGATCATCCGGATCAGCGTATTGCGTTCAGTAATTTCGATTCCAAGCATGCGCTCGACCGACATGGCATAGGCAACATTATTCAAAGCGGAAGAGCAGTAATTCATGCGATCTGTATAAACAATCCACTGGTGATAAGTCCGGTTTTCACCCATCTTCTCTTTCGCGCGATGAGTGAAGCCAAATTCGCAATAAGACTTTTCAACGGTTTCACCATTCAGACCGGCAACCACTCGGAATGCGCCGTGGGTGGCGGGGTGAGTCGGACCAATATTCACGACGGTCCTGGCATCATCCCAGATATCGTCTGAATCGAATTCTCTCCGCCTCTGGGCAGAGCCGCCATCCAGCAGCTTGGGATCCGCCAGCTCCGCAGTTTCAAAAATCTGCATTTCTCCACGAAGGGGGAAGTCCTTGCGCAGGGGATGACCGACATAACGTTCGTCCATGAGAATGCGGCGCAGGTCTGGATGACCGGCAAACCGAATTCCAAACATATCGAAAACTTCCCGCTCCAGCCAATTGGCCGCCGGCCAGAGAGAGACCGCCGTTGCCACCGATTCTCCGTCGCGGACCCTGACTTTCAAGCGAAAGCGATTCAGTTTGATCGTTGAAAATAGGTTGTAAACGACTTCAAACCGCGGCTCGATCATCTCATCAATTGCGGTCAGATCAGCCAGAAAGTTGTACTCAAAGCCGGGCTCACTTTTTACAAACCGAAGAACTTCGAAAATCGAATCTTTCTTTACAAAAATTACCGGAACGTCCGTGGCGTGTTCGCCAGGCATTCTGATTTCTTCAATTTTGTCGGCAAAACGGATTTTGAGCTGCGCAGTCTGTGCTTTCCAGCTTTCGCCGAATTTTGCAATCCAGTCACCATAGTTGTTCGGTACGGGCTTCCTGATGTCCATCGCATTACCCTTTTGCCGGTTTCAACCGGCGATTTTCAAACTGTTTGGCGCAGTGTTTTTGCGGCTTTCATCCGACGGTGCGCGAATGTGTCCTGGTGGGCGACCTTTTCCCTCATGGCAAGAAGAGCGTTGAGCAACCCTTCCGGTGTAGGCGGGCAGCCCGGCACATAAATGTCCACCGGAATCACTGTGTCGATTCCGGAGAGCACGGAATATGAATTGAACAGTCCGTTGCCTGAACAGGCGCAGGAGCCCATTGAAATCACAAACTTTGGATCACTCATCTGATCGTAAATATTGCGTAGGATTGGCGCCATCTTCAGATTGACCATACCGGCAACAATCAGAAGGTCCGCCTGTCTTGGCGAAAACCTGACCACCTCGGCCCCAAAGCGCGACATATCGTAATCGGACGCGAGGGTAGCCATCATTTCAATACCACAGCAGCTCGTGCCGTAAGGAAATGGCCAAAGCGCATTCTTTCGACCCCAGTCAATAAGCGCTTCCAGTTTAGTTGTGAAAAATGAAGAAGAACCGTCTTTCATTTGAAAAATCCCCGTTGAATTATTCCCACTCCAATGCGCCTTTGCGGAGCACATAAAAATATCCAATCAGAACGATGGCTGCAAAAATTCCCATTTCGATCAAGATGAAGGAGTTGATGCTCAAATACTTTTTGAACACAACCGCCCATGGATAAAAGAAAATAGCTTCAACGTCAAAGAGCAGAAACAGAATTGCAACGAGGTAGAAGCGAACTGAAATTCGGTGTTTGGCGTTCATGATCGGATCCACGCCGCACTCAAAAGGCATGTTCTTTCTCGGATTGGGAAGTCTTGGCCCAAGAAAATGTGACAACGCAAGGATGCCTATGCCAATAGATGTACCGATCAACATCATCAGAAGAACAGGAATGTATGCCATGGTGAATATTTATAGCCTTGAGGGCGCGACTTCTACCACAAAATAAACACAATGGACTTTGCGGCCCAGCTTAGAATTTGCTGCGCAAATACTCCAGTCAGCAGCAACGGCAAGAGTAGCAGTGCCATAAAACTCCGCCGCTCAAAGCTGAAGGCAATCTTGTTTTTGGAAACACTCCTGAAGTCACCCACCAAATGAAATGCCAGACGAGACATCGCGAAAGTTGAAATGGCCATGGAGACGACCGCAATGGCCGAGAGAATTGTCCAGCCCTGACCTGCGGCAGCGCCAATCAGCGCGAACTTTCCAATAAAGCCCGGCATCGGAGGCACGCCGATCAGACAAAGTATAAACAATATTAGAGAGATACACTCCGGGGCAGCCCATTTTAACATGCCGCGTAAATCCGTTGTTCTGTCGGAGCCAACTTCATTGATCAAAAACGAAAGGATGTAGAAGATCCCACTTACTGCGAATAGCTCCACAACCAGATTATAAAGGAGGGCCGCAACACCGACCCAATCCAACACCAGCAAGCCCATCAATAAGGCTCCCGTTTGGCTGATCAGTAAACACGCGATCATGCGTTTTGCGCTGACTTGGCGCAGCGCAAGAAATACTCCGATCAACATGGATAAACCCGAAACCAAGGCCAAGACACTTGGCCAGTTCAGCGCCCCCATCACTTGCCAGCGCCCACTGGCTTCGGCTGCCGGCTGGGCGAAAAGAGTAAATATGATCCGGATCAGTACAGCAAAACCTGAGACCCGGGAACCCACAGCAAGGAATGAAGCCGCAGGGGTAGGCGCTCCATTCAGGACATCGGGCGCCCAGAAATACATTGGGAAAGCCCCAATTTGAAAACTCAGGGCTACAAAGATGAGGGTAAATGAAACCGCAGCGGCTCTTTGGTTCAGGGCCGTTTCAAAAATAATATTGTGAATTTCATAAATGTTCAGGGATCTGCTGAAACCAAAAATGATGACCATTCCATAAATCAAAAGGCCGCCCGAAATAGCGGAAAAGATCATGTGCTTGATTCCGGCTTCGTTAGCCTGTTCAGACCTCTTGCCGTAACCCGCCAAAAAAAATGAAACAATATTCACAAGCTGAAGAGAAAGGAAAGTCAGGAGCAAGTCTGCCGAGGAAGCGGCGAAACTCATGGCAATCGTGGCAGCCAGCAGAAGGGCAATATATTCCGTTCTCCTGGAGCGGGCGAGTTCCTTGGAGTTTGAGAGTGCCAGAACGGAAATCATGGCCAACAAGATAAAAAATGAACGGAAAAAGAATGTCAGGCCGTCCATGGAAAGTGTTTTTGCAAAAATCTGCGCCGACCCGTAGCCGAAGGAAATAAGGGCTTGAATGAGCGCGCTCCCGAGCCCCAGAAGAGCGGTGAGTGTGATCAACCGGGTTTTCTCACCGTGATAGGTGATTTCACCCACCACGACAAAGGCAAGAGTGAGCGCCAGGAAAGCTTCGGGTAAAATGTATATGAATTCCCTCACGCCCGGATCCTTTCTACTTGACCAGTGAAAGCAGCGTCAACACTGTTGGACGGACAAGCTCCAGCAGTGGCTTGGGATAAATCCCACAGATTAGGAGCGCTAGCACCAGCGGCAATAAGTACGACCGCTCGCGAATCCCAAGATCGAGCACCTTTTCCGATTCCGCTCCTGCATGGCCCAGGAACATTTGGCGATACATTGTGAAAAGACAGTAAGTGGCAAGCAACATTGTAACAATTGCGATGACCAGTGGAACAGGGTAGCCGGGATAGCTTCCGAGATAAACCAAAGTCTTACCAACAAAACCGCCGAATCCTGGAAATCCAAGCAAAGACACTGTGAACGCCCCGGCGATCACCGCTATCAACGGCGCCCTCATTGCCACACCGCCGAATTTACTGGTCTCGCCATCTTCCGGTAGAAAGACCGAATGCCCGGCGCGCTCTGTAATAATACCAGAGAAGAGACCGAAGCCCGCCAGACCCAGTCCCAGTGAAAGCTGCTGGTAAACTGCTCCGACCATACCAGCAGGATTCAGGGAAGCCAGGCCGATCAGAATAAAGCCCATTTCGCTGATGCAAAAAAAGGCGAGCAAGAGCCGAAGGTCCCGCTGTGCTACCGCAGAGACCATCCCGACCGCGACATTCAAAACGCCGACCGCAATAATCCACCCAACGGAAGCAACAAGGGTTTCTGGAAAAAGAGAATAAGCAAGACGTATGAAAATATACACGCCCACCGGGATGGTTGCCCCGCAAAGCGCAACGAATACCGAAGCCGGAGCTTCTTTTGCCACCCCGGTGAACCAGCCGTGGAACGGCCAAACGGCGGTACGCAATCCCAGGCCCGCGGCCAGCAATCCAAACGCAACCGGAGCAACCGACAGACGGTGTTCAAAAATTTCAAAATTCTTTTCTGCCAATCGGCTGTTCGCAAGTTCACGCAACGAAAAGGTGTGAGGATCTGCCGCGTAGTAAATCAATATCAGGGCAGCTAACACGAATGCATTTCCAATAGACGATACCGATATCAGGCGTGAGGCGGAATTTTCACGCTGCTCGCCGCCCCAGATCCCCACCAGAAAATAAAACGGAAGCGCGGAAACCGCCCAGAAGAAGAACTGAAGAAACAAGTCCTGTGCGCAGAGCGCGCCTGCCAGGGTGGATTGCAATATCAAAAAGAGCGCATACATTCCTCTTGAGCCGTTTTTTTGGTTCCATTCGGCTGCAATCAGAATTGGAAATACAATTGCGACCAGAAGAACGAGCAAAGCACTCAGGCCATCAATTCCCACCTCATAGCTGATTGCATAAGCACCGACCCAGGAGAAACTTTCAACGGCCTGCAACTCCGGTGTTTGCCGGCTCATGGTAGCGATTAAAATAAAGCCGAAGATACTGCCTGCAAGGCTGGTAACCAGAGCTGCCCAGCGGGAAAGAGACTCGGACGAAACTCCCGTCCTTTTCGGAAGAAACGCCTGAAATATCACCCCGATCAGAGGAAGCAGCACCATTAATGAAATCAAATGATTATTCACAGCCATTCCTCACATTTTTAAAAAGTAGCCGACAATCGCCAGCGTAGATAAAAGCGCCATCAAAAGATACCACTGAACATCTCCGTTCTGCAGGTATTGCAGCCCACGCGCGGGAAGGTCCACGGCTTTCCTCAGGGTGACCTGAACATATTCCCCACCCCTTTCGTCCAGAGACACAAAGAATTTCGCCCCGGCACGAAAGAGGGCTGCCGCTCTCTTAAAAAACGGACCGTCAATGGCAACATAATGCAAAGCCTGCTCAGTGGAACGCCCCAGCCACTGTGTGCCGGAAAGCAGGTGAAACCCCAGCCACTCGAGCCGGTATCCGCTCAGAAGAAATTTGGAGAATCGTGGAAATGCCAAACGTAAATTTGCCCAGACATCAATTTCCCTGCCGCCCATCCAGAAAGCCAAAATGAAACCGAAGAACCAGAGAGCCCCGTAAACCAGAACTTGTGTTGCATCTGGACCAAATGATTGAGTACCATTTCCAGCCATTGCGCTGAAGAGTCCCGCCATGACTCGATCCGAATCTCCCGGGATCACCCCGCCAGTGATGCTGCCAGACCAAAACACCCCGAGCCCTAGAAAGACGAAAAGAAAAGGTGCCAGAATCACGTACCAATTGGTATCTGTGGGGCCTTTGATCTTTAGTGCGATCCAGCAAATTTTCCAGGCGTGGAGCACGAGAAAAAGGTACGCGGCGCCAATAAATACAAGTGCCACACTGTTTTCCCAGATATGGGCAACGGATTCGATGATCCCGCCTGCGCCTAAAGATCCCAGAAATCCGGTGCCGAGCAAGACTCCGGCAACCACGGCGGCCTTGGACCAGGTCATTTTCCTCAGGTTGGATTGATTTCGGTTTCCCCGAAAGTCAAAGGCTGATGTCGCACCCGCAATAGCGAGCGCTCCAAGTCCCACGGCCATAAAGACCGCTGTGCCGGGCTGAACTCCGGCGATGGCAATCACGCTCAGACCGAAAGAAAACCCGGCAGCGATCCATAATCCGAGAGATTGGCGCCCTGCGGAGGCAAATAGACCGACCGTGGTTGTCAGCAATGCAGAAGCCAAAGTAATCCAGCCGATCAGCGGAAAAACACCAAGTGTCCGCAACTGCGGCTCCATTCGGACTGCTATGGCCAATGCGGCCCATGCTGGTAAAATCTGATTCAAGAGCACCCTCAAAAGAGGAGGGGACTCGCAACTCCGGAGCAACCAACCCATGAAAGGAAATGCCTGCAGCTGCATGAACAGCCCGAGAACAAGCAAAGAGGAACCGATCCAGTCACCAGATGCATTAGGAGTGCCCACCCAGATCAGGGGTGTATTGATTCCTGCAAGGACACAGGCTCCAAGCCAGGACAACCCCCACCCAAAAAACTTTTCCCAGGCAAACCGCGTTGCAGACTCGGAACCCTCCTTCAAATACCAGTAGGAGCCTTGGGCAACGAAACCTCCGGAAATCGTCAGAAGTATTCCACAAAACGCGAGCCAAGGCGTGATCGAAACCCAGGCCAGAACTACGCCAGCCGTACTGAGCGCCAGGGCTGCAAGAATTTTGCCTGTTTTGTCCTCGCGATTCAATACCGGTCTATTCAAGAGCACCATGGCGGCGACCAGTGTAGCAATCGTCGATATGATCAGAGCCTTGGCATCAAGAACGATTCCGACTGTGATGGCATTTGGCTCATCATGTGGAAGAATCCAGCCGCGAATCCAGGTCTCTGGTTCGGAGCCGAATTGTGCGAGGTTGAACCAGCTCCAGCCAATGATAATGAGCAATAAAAGGAGCAGCAGACCTATAACCCAGATACAATATTGTGGAACTCGCTTTCCGAAGAGCAGAACGCTCAATCCACCCGCGGTCAGTAATGTGAGCACTAGTGCAAAAATTTGAGTTATTTGTATATCTAATATCATTTTTTCAGTGACCGAAGCTCATCAACCAGAACATTGTTTTTTAAATAAAATCTCCGGATCGCCAAAGCGTATCCGCCAACAAGTTGCGCCACTGCGCTGAGCACCACAAATAGCGCGAAGAGATGCCCGGATGGACGGGCATTTGCGGATATACCCACCACCACAAAGGTAAGAGTTGCTCCAAGGACCAGAAGCTGAATTCCAATCATCAATCCCAAAAGAGTTCTGCGCAAAAGAATGGAAACCAGTCCCATTCCGCCGACAATGGCTCCCACCAGTGTCATCATGGGTTGCCCCTTTCGTCTTCGCTGTCCAGCGGTCGTGCAATCACTCCACCCCCGACGATTGCGACCAGAAGACTGACCCCGAGCACTTCAAGTGCCAGAAAATTTTCGGAAACCAGCTTAAGCCCTAACGCACTCAGGTCGTTCGAATCGGTTGCTGGAATAAGCATCTCTTCCGGAACAGGACCGACCCCAAGCCAGAGCAGTACTGGCAATCCAACACCAATCAATATGCCAAGGACTGTAAAAAGCTTGCTTCGATGCCCGGGTCGAGTCTCAGTTTTGGAATATTCCCCGAAAGTCACGGCAAAGAATACAAAGGAGATCGCAATTACGGTTGCGACGATCCACTGAATAATCGCCAGCAGCTCGGTACCAATTGTCAGGTAAAACGCCCCGGCACCCAATCCACAAATCCAAAGAGCCAGAATTGACGAACGAATGCTTTTGCTGAAGGTGGCAAATACCGATGCCGAAACCAGAACAATGGCAAATATCCAATGGATCATATGAGGCGCACCTTTTCGTCTTCGATCTGCTTGCGCCGTTCTGCCCATTTTGCTCTTTGAGTTTCGGTCACGGGCCCCCGTCCAAAGCTTGCAACCATGTCCGAGAGTCTCGGTGAAGCGCCACCATAGATCCGGGTATGCCGCAAGGAACCGGGAGCACAAACCTCGGTACAAATTCCGCAGAACATGCATTTGGAAAAATCAATATCGAATATGGAAACCCAGATCTGGGTTTCATCCGTTGCCGGCTCCGCTTCAACCCGAATGCAAGTGACGGGACAATATGCTTCGCAGTCCCGGCAACCGGAACAGCGCTCAATATCGTTATTCAGCATGCCCCGACTTCTGGGCGGAAGATCATCGGGTGTTTTTGACGAGATCGGGTCCGGATACTGTTCCGTTACTTCTTTGGTCAGATCGTGTTTTCCAGAAAGATACGGAATCGCCGTCAGACAGGATTTAAAAATCGACCGCATTCCCCAAATGACGTCTTTGGCATATGAAACCACGGACGAGAATACTGACCTTCTCATGAAAGAACTCCCCAGCCAGCAACCAGGCTTGCACCGATCAAAGCGAAAAGGGCAAAAGGGCTCAAAACGGTCCAGGCAAAATCGGTAATTTGATCAACACGCGTGCGCGGATTCACCCTGGCTCCCCAGATCACCAGCAAAATCAGGATGAGGGATTTTGTCATCAAGCAACAGAGTTCGAGGAAATGGAGTAGTTGGATTTTTCCCTGCTCCAGAAGATTTTCAGAAATTTCAAACGGAAGTTTCCAGCCACCCAGGAAGAGTACTGATGCTATGACCGCCCAAAGGTAAAAGCTGTAAAACCGTCCCATTTTGAACAGCACCAGCCTTCTGCCCGAAAGGTGCGCCGCCACACCACCGCTCACATCAGGTGAGGAGAGCGCCGCATCCATCGGTGGAATTGCAAGCAAGACGAGTCCACTCACCAGGAAGACGATGAGAGCAATGAATTGAAAGGGATTTGAAAAAGCCGTCCAACTCAGGGGCGCAGCGCCCTGAATCGCAACCAGTCCGCTCCAACGGAAAGAACCCGCGCGCAGCCCCACACAAATCATCGCCACTAGGGCCGGGAATGCTCCCGAGATGGCTTGTGTCGCCACCCGGATACCACCATACCAACCGGCAACTGTTTTTTGGCTCAACCCAAGCAACATGGTCCCAAGCGCCACAACCAGGGCTGCCCAGAAGGGCAGAAAAACACTCATGTCGGTATCCACCAGCAGCATCAATGAGCCGAGGGGCAGAACGGCTACGGTTGAGTATAGCGCCATTGTGTGAATAGCCAGCCAGAGTTCCTCACTCCAGCTCACTTCTGAATTCCGGTCTTTCTGGAGTAATTTGAAAAAGTCCGCCCAAGACTGAAATACTCCAGCTGGGCCTGCGCGGTTGGGTCCTACTCGCGCCTGGAAATCGGCGGTTACCTTCCGGTCGAGATAGGCAACAATCATGGAGGAGGGGACAATGATAAATAAAAAGATGAAAATGAGCCCAAGCGGAGCAAGAATCCAGATTGACTCAACCTGCTCAAGCCCAAAACCCTCAAGCCAGGAGGATACCCACAGGAAAGCGTTCATCGATCCGCCTCCGCGACGCCGAGGCCAAGACTGCTCAAAACCACAGGAAGGTCCTCAAGACGGGTTCCCGAGAGCAGCTCCGGAATTGCAGCCAGGTGAGCATGGCTTGGAGTTCGAAATTGGATTCTTGCCGGCATCGGACCACCATCGGCAGCAACATGACAACCCAGAAGGCCACGCGCGCTTTCCACGCGCACATAAGCTTCACCTGCAGGAACTTTTATTTCCTGGCCCTGTTTTCTTGAACAGAATGCCCCGTCCGAAATATTTTCCGCCACTTGCCTCAGAATTTCAGTGCTCACCGCGATTTCCCGCAAGCGCAGCAGGAACCGGTCATTCGCGTCGCCGGATCTCAGCCCCCTGAGATCCGCGACTGGAACCTCAAAATCTATTTTATCATAGCCCGAATAAGGATGAATTTTCCGGATATCCGCTGAGAAACCTGCCGCTCGTGCATTCGGGCCCGTTACGCCGAGTTCCCGAACCCTTTTTGAGGAAAGAGTTCCCACACCCTGGGTTCGCTGTATGAAAGCATGATTATAGGTGAACAAATCATTGTATTCTTTGACCCTGATTCTGAACAGTTCGCTAAGCTCCAGAATCCGCTCAATGAAACCTTCTGTAATGTCTGCCTGAATTCCGCCGAAACGAAGGAAATTAATTGAATAGCGGGCCCCGGTTGTCAGCTCAAACAGATCCAGAATCTTTTCCCGATCCCGCAAGACATAGTGGATCATTGTATCTGATCCGACCGCACGCGCGACCCGGACGAGATATTCCATGTGACAGGAAATCCTGCCAAGCTCCGACAGCAGTACCCGAACCTGTTCCGCTCTGGGCGGAACTGTCAGCTGCGCGATTTCTTCAACTGCCAGACAAAGTGCTAGCTCACCGAAAATGGGCCCGTCCGGATCGAGACGGTCTGCGTAAGAAATAGAAGCGATCCAACGCTGACGCTCGAACGCTTTCTCAAGACCTCGGTGGATGAAACCCGTTTCCACCTTCGCGGAAACAATGACTTCGCCGTCGAGCTCCATCTGAAGCCTCAGGGGTCCGGGCAATGCGGAGTCAAACGGTCCCAATGCCAGTTTGGCCAGTTCCGTTTTGAGTATTTCCCGGGAACTCATTTCTTGCCACCCGCTTTTTCAATCCATGCTCTTTCATGTCGAACGCCACTGAAGCTTTCCGGGAAAACATAATTTTTGCGAAGCGGATAGCCTCGCCATCCCACGGGCAATCGCAGACCAGTCACTATCCGTTTCGTGCCACCCTCAAGAACAAAATGTATTCCAAAGAGTTCGCCGGCTTCCATTTCAAAGGGCAGCGCTGTCGCCCAAAAATCCACTATTGATGCAACCTCCAGAGCATGATTCGGTTTTTTAAGGTGCGCCGAAAGCCGAACAATCAGACACTCTCCGTAATTACCGGTTTCCGGGTCGGAGGTACGCAGAAAATAGGTGAGCACCAGTGCATCATCAATCTGCATCACCGAGAGGTTCTCAAGAATATTGAAACCGAAATCCTCTTTAAGGCCCCGGGCGACCTCTCGTATCCGCTTGCCTTCGATCCAGAGACACTGAGTTTCCGTTTTTCCAAATCGCTGCACCTGGAGGACCGCCCCGGGAAAACCTGCTTCAAGTTTGGAAATCAGCTTGGATTTATCCACGAATCTTTTCCTGCAAGGCCAACAGGCCGTCCATAATTGCTTCCGGTCGCGGGGGACAGCCAGGCACATAAATGTCCACTGGTAATATCCGGTCCACGCCCGGTGCTGTCGAATAACTGATTTCAGGCGCGAAAGGCCCGCCACAATTCGCGCAGGACCCTACCGCCAGAACATATTTGGGAGAGGGCATCAGATCATAGAGCGCCCGAAGATGGGGTGCCATTTTGTACGAAACCGCTCCTGTTATAATCAATAAATCGCTCTGTCGTGGGTCGACCTGCGGGATACTTCCGAAACGTTCAAGATCATATCGACAACCCAGTGTATTCAATACTTCGTCAGAGCAGCAGCCAATATTGGCGGTGGTGTACCAAAGCGAATTTGATCGAGACCAATCCAGAACGCGGCCAATGGTGGAAAGGTAAAGCGCATTTTCCTTCATTCGTCCGCCTTCTTCCTCTGAAATGCCCTCAACCAGCTCAGGTCACCTTTTGCTGCAGAGTAAAGCAGACCTGTGGCCGCTAAAACAGAAACCGAAATAATTGCTGCAAGTCCGAGTAATTTTTCATCCTGTGTCGCACTTTGGTGAATCATGCCGACACAGGGAATTAGAATCAGGATCATCGTGATCAAAACTATTCCTGCGTTTGCCACGACAAAGAACCGGGTATTGAAGCTGCTTACCGCCGGACCCTCTATTTTTGTAAGAACCTCTGGCAACTCGGGAGTCAGAAACAACTCCGGTTTACCTGAATCTTTCTTTTTGCTGGAAAAACCACGCGAAAGCAGCGAAAGGAAGGCCGGGATTCCCAACGCCATAAATGCTGAAAGAAAAACAATATAATAGACATCCCAACCGCTCGGCATGGGTCCCTCTTTTGCTAATAGAAGCTCGCGAAAAGATTACTGAAGTTGAAATTTTGTGTCAAGGTAAGTAGCATTTGAAAATGCGTTCTAGCTCTATTGCGGTCATTCTGCGTTCCTTGTTGGGGCAATCCGACCCGGTTCGCGTACGCGGCGCCCCCACCTCTGCGCGAGCACTGATCATTGCGCGATTAGTCAAATTTCTGGAAAAACCTGTGGTCGTTATTTGCGCTGACGACGAATCTGCCGCGGAATTTGGCTCTGATCTGGAAAATATGGCATCCGCAATTGATGGAACCGTCCTCCCGGTAATTCTGTTTCCTGGGTGGGAGCAGTCGCCCTATAGTCCAATCGCGCTTTCGTTGAAAACCCGGCTGGCGCGACTGGCGGCACTCAGCGAACTTTCGGATCTGGCCCGGAAATCTCCTGATACCCGCTCCCCCTTTGTCGTGGTTACCTCCTTGCAAGCGGGGGCACAGGCAACCATTCCCTATTCCCGGTTTTTAAGTTCGTCCATAGCCCTGTCACTTGGCTCCAGCGTTCAATCCCGGGGCACTCTGATTTCCTCATTGCTGGAAATTGGATATGCCCGCCTGGATTCCGTCGAAGACCCCGGCTCTTTTGCCGTCCGGGGCGAAATCGTTGATATATTTCCGCCAAATCGAAGCCATCCACTGCGACTGGAATTGTTTGATGAAACGATCGAGCGGATCCGTGAATTTGACCCTGCAACCCAGCGCGCACTGCCGGAGGGTCCGGGCATTTCTCTAGTAAATATCCCGCCTGCTCGTGAAGTTCTGATCAATTCCGAGACGACCGCCCGCACCCGGGAGAAACTCAAGCAGTTCGCCGATGATCAGGGAATCCCCCGAAGCATCCGAGATCCTGTCCTGGGCTCGGTTCAAAACGGAATGTATGCCGACCACAGTGATTCCTGGGCTCCATTTGCCTATGAAAACCCCGGTACTCTCTGGGATTATTTGGGCACAGATTGGCCGATCGCCTGGAACGATGAGCTGTCCTGCAACCAGACCTGGGACACCTTTCTTAAAGACCAGGCCTCGCTGGCTGATCCGACCCGGAAAACTGAAGTGATTGTGCCTCCGCCTGCTCTCCTTTTCCAGATGACACCGGCACAGGCAGATCGCCTGAAAAGCCAAACTCGTCTGTACCTTGATCAAGTCGATATAGTGGATGCCGAAGCTTTGACCAGGGATATTGAGGTGAGAGAGCTGAGGGAGAAAAGTGAAAGAGAAGAGCCCATTCAGAGCCGACATCTGGTGGCGGTCAAAACGAATGCGGACCTGGCCCGGGGTTCCCGCCAATCGCTCGGAGAACTTGAAGCTCATCTTAAACTCTGGCTCCGTCAGGGCTTTCGCGTAGTCGGTCTCGCCAACACCCAAAGCCAGCTCGAACGAATCCGTTTCCTGCTCCAGGAGCGGGGAATCGCCTCCTCGATACTGCTGAATACCGGAACAGTCACCCAGGGTTTCCGTTGGCCGGCTGAAGGACTGGTCGTCCTCACGGAAGATGAAATTCTTGGCACTAAACATGTGAAGAAAGCAAGCACCTCCTGGGTTGCGAAAAGCGGCTCAGCAGCCAAAGACTGGTCTGGACTGAGCGCGCTTTCGGATCTCTCCGCTGGAGATGCCATCGTTCATGTTGATCATGGTATCGGCCGTTATCAGGGCTTGGTTCGATTGAATCTCTCCGGGGCTCCCAGCGACTTTTTGTTGCTCGAATATGCGAACAAGGATCGTCTCTATCTTCCGGTTTACCGGTTGAATGTAATTCAAAAATACGTGGGGGCCGGGGAATCGGCACCCTTGGATCGCCTTGGAACCCTGCAGTTTGCGAAAACCAAAGAGAAGGTCCGCTCCGCAGTCAAAACGCTGGCTGTGGATCTTGTTCAACTTTATGCGGAGAGAAAAATTCGGCCTGGAGTTCGCTTTTCTCCGCGTGACGCCGGCTTTCAGGAGTTCGAAGCCAAGTTTCCCTTCGAGGAAACCCCTGACCAGTCCCGCTCGGTTGACTCAATTCTTTCGGACATGGAGTCCGGGCGTGTCATGGACCGGATTGTTTGCGGTGATGTGGGTTATGGCAAGACCGAGGTCGCGATTCGCGCGGCTTTCCGGGCCGTTTCTGATGGCAAGCAGGTCGCCATTCTTGTTCCCACCACGGTACTGGCGTATCAGCACGAGCAGTCCTTCAAGGCGCGATTACAGGATTACCCTTTCATTATTGAGGGGCTGTCCCGGTTTAAGTCCGTAAAAGAACAGAAGGACGTCATCGCGCGAATTGGCGAAGGCAAGGTGGATATCGTCGTTGGAACCCACCGCCTTTTATCGAAGGACATCCGGTTCAAAGATCTTGGACTGGTTGTCATTGATGAAGAGCATCGGTTCGGCGTTGAACACAAAGAAAAACTGAAGACTTTGCGGATCAACACCCACGTCCTGACTTTGACCGCTACCCCAATCCCCCGTACGCTGCACATGGCGCTTGCAGGTTTGCGCGACATCAGTCTGATCAATACTCCCCCCGTTGACCGCCTGCCGATCCGCACCTATGTTTCCAAGTACGATGAGGATCTTATCAAACGTGCCGTCGAGTTTGAGCTGAGCCGGGGAGGGCAGGTTTTTTTCCTGCATAATCGAGTTCAAACTATTGAACAGGTCGCGAACAAAGTCCGGCAGCTCGTTCCGGATGCACGGGTCTCAGTTGGGCATGGGCAGATGTCCGAAGGTGTTCTTGAAAAAACGATGATCGGTTTTTACAAAAAGCAGTTCAATGTACTCGTATGCACTACGATCATAGAGTCTGGCCTGGATCTCCCTTTGGCAAATACGATACTGATCAATCGGGCGGATACCATGGGCCTCGCCCAGCTTTATCAGATTCGCGGACGTGTCGGGCGTGGTCAGCAACGAGCCTATGCCTACCTTCTGCTGCCGGCTGAAGGCGCCATCAGTGACGACGCCAAAAGAAGACTTGAAGTCATTCAGCGCTTCGTCGAGCTGGGCAGTGGTTTCAGCATCGCCAATCACGACCTGGAAATCAGGGGAGGCGGGGACCTGCTCGGACCCCAGCAGTCCGGTCACATTGGCGCCGTTGGTTTCGACCTCTACACCGAACTGCTTGAGGAGGCGATTCACGAGCTTCAAGGAAAGCCGCTTGAACCGGAGGAATCCCGGCGCGAACCGGAAATCAAAGTTCCATTCGCCGCCTACTTGGACGAAAAATATGTGTCCGACGTACATCAGCGCCTCTCGTTTTACCGCCGCTTCTCCGCATCGCAAAAAGAGGAGGATATTGTACGCCTGGAAGAAGAATTACTCGACCGCTTTGGACCGCTACCTCTGGAGGCCCAAAGCCTTTTATGGTTGATTCGCATTAAACAACTTTTGAAGAGACAGGGCTTGGATGGCCTGACGGCAGGGCCAGCCCGCGTATCCTTGCTGCCCGGAACCCATAGCCGTCTTGATCCGGTCAAAGCCATTGCGCTGGTCGCCAGCAGGCCGGAGCAATACCAACTCCTCCCCGATTCAAAATTTGTCGCCAAAATTCCGACGGATTCTTTGCGCGACCTCTTCTTCAATCTGGAAAAACTTCTGAACAACCTCGTCCGCCCATAGCCGGCGTCTCTCAGCAGTTGCGATCCAAGAAAACCATGCTAACCTTACAAGTATATGAAAAAGAGAACTATCTTCTGCTTTGTTCCCACAGCAATGGCCGCCCTTGTTTTTGGAGGTAGTTCCATCAGCCATGGAGCGTCGGAGTTGGCGCGGGTCAACAACAAGGTCATCACTCTCGAAGATTTCAATAAAAAATTCGGCGAAAGCGTCAATTTTTTTCAGTTCAAAGCACGTGGAAAAAAGGTCTTTTTAGAAGACCTTATCAAACGCGAACTCGGAATCCAGGAGGCACGGCGGTTGAATCTTGATAAAGACCCCGAGATTATGGAGCGGGTGAACTCGGTCCTTTATCAGGCCTTGATTGAAAAGAAACTGGCTAAGGAGTTTGAAGCGATTCAGGTTTCAGACCCTGAAGCAAAAAGTTATTACGACAAATACCCGGAAATCCGATCCAGTCATATCTTCGCGGCTATTCCAGCAGGTGCGCGACCGGAGGATGAAAAGAAGGCTTTGGATAAAATAAAAAAAATCTACGATCAGTACGTAAAAGACGGAAAAACGAGTTTTGCCGAGATTGCCCAGCGCTTCTCCGAGGGTGTGGCTGCTCCCATGGGCGGAGACATCGATTATCAGACCAAAGATAAGCTTGATCCGGTATATTATGATACGGCGCTTAAACTCAAAACCCCTGGCAAAATCAGTAACATCGTCCGCAGCCAATTCGGTTACCACATCATCAAACTTACCGCAGTTCGATCCTGGGAGGACGTTGACAAGGCTCAAATCAAACGACTTGTTTTCGACGAAAAAAGAGCTCTGATTTTTGAAAAATTCATGAACCAACTGCGTCAACAGGCCAAAGTCAGTGTGCGTTCAGATTTGATCAAGGATTAAGGAACGTCCACTATCCAACGGACTTGCACAAGAGCCTGACCTTGTGATCTAAAAGATCAAAAGGATTGGGTTATCTTGTATGCACAGACACCTTCTGATTAGCTTTCTGGTCCTCTGGTTCACCACACTGGCGAGCCCCGATTTGCAATTGGCTGCCGCCGAAACCGTAATCGTCGACAAGCTGGTGGCTTCCGTCAACTCCTCACTGATTCTGCAGTCGGATATCGCCCAGTTCAGACGTACGATCAAACTTCGCGCGCAGCTGGACCCTTTGTTTTCCGGAACTGCCGTTGCAAGCAAGGGGGCTCAAGCCGCCGACAAGGAGATTACCGACTTCCTGATCGACGAGCGCCTCATTTCACAAGCATTTCCCGTCAGCGACGCCGAAACGGAACAGGAGATCAACTCCATCCAGGCCAATAACAAAATTGATCGTCAGTCCCTGAAGAATGCCCTGAAGGAGCAAGGCTTCGCGTTTGAAGAGTATTTTGAACTGATACGTGCCAGTGCAAGCAAACGAAATTTGATTGATCGCGATATCCGGACCAAAGTCACGCTTTCCGAGGATGACATCAAAAATTATTTTTATAACACTTACACCCGGAGTTCATCTGTTCCGGTCGCTTACCACCTTGAGCTGATTTCAGTTTCCATTTCGAATTACAAAACACTATCTGCGGCACGCGAAGTGGTGCAAAGAGCTTTGAATGCTCTCAAAAGTGGTGAAGCTTTTGGGGACGTAGCGCGAAGAATGAGTGATCATGCCTCCGCTTCAGCAGGTGGCGACCTGGGTACCCTTACCGAGGACAACATGTCCTCGCAATTTCGCGATCAGGCGAAGAAATTGAAAATCGGCGAAATCAGTGAAATTTTTGGGGGATCCTCCACTGGGTCATTCAATTTGCTCAAGCTGGTTGACGTGAAATCAGACGATTCGGCTCGCTACGAGAAGATCAAAAATGAAATCCGCGCCCAGCTGACCGCGGCAGAGTATCAGCATCAAATCTCCTTATGGCTCGATCGGCAGCGGCAACTCGCCTTTATTCACCATGGGGGCGCCGCGCCTTTTGCGGGTTTGCCGGTCGCTCCAAAAAAACCCTGAGTAAATGAAATCCAATCGCCCTCTCATCATTATCACACCGGGTGATCCTGACGGTATCGGACCTGAAATTGTCTGGAAGACTCTAAAGAAGCGCTTCGAGTCTGATCGCGCTGATTTTCTTTGCATCGGAGCACGGAAGCCCTTTGATGCCCTCGGCGCTCCTGTCCGTGAGACATCTTTCGCAGAACTGTCTTCGGGCGTGCGCCCGCACAGATCAGGCGTTTGGCTGCTCCCCGCCCCCAAAAACTCTCCACGCGGATCAGGCCTTCTTCTTCCGGGAATCCAGTCTGGCTGGTCCATTGATGCTGCCGTCAAACTGGTTCGCAGCAGAATCGCCACAGCCCTTGTCACTGGACCAATTCACAAAGAGCGCCTGCAAAAAGGTGGATACCTGTTTCCGGGACATACTGAAATGCTCGCCGAGCTTTGTGGGGTTCCGGAAGTCACAATGATGCTTGCCAATGAGCAGCTCAGAGTTTCACTCGTAACCACACATATCGGCTATGCTGCCGTGTCCAAAGCCCTGACCCCGGACAGGATTCGCCGGACCGTTGAACACACGTTTTCGCATCTTCAAAACTGGTGGGGGATCAAGAAACCCAAAATAGCTGTTGCCGCTCTTAACCCGCATGCCGGTGAAGGCGGCCTATTCGGGTCCGAAGAGATTCGCGTTATCGGGCCCACCGTCCGCCGTCTCCAGAAGTCTTTTGGAAAACGCTGTGAACTCCGCGGCCCCTTGCCGGCGGATACGTTATTTGCAAAACACATGAGTGATAAGAAGTCGTGCTTCGATGCCGTCGTTTGCATGTACCATGACCAGGGCCTTATTCCGGTCAAGCTTCTGGATTTTCCAAGAACTGTGAATATTACACTGGGACTTCCAATTATCCGGACCTCTGTTGATCACGGAGTCGGGTTCGATATCGCTGGCAAAGGAGTCGCCGATCCTTCCAGCTTGCAGTCAGCTATCTCGCTCGCGATACGCTTACAAGGTTCTTTGTGGCATTGAGCATAAGACCCGCTGTATTTCGCGAGTATGATATCCGAGGTTTTGTCGCGACCGACCTCGGCTTGGAATTTTCCGAACAGCTGGGCCTGGCGTATGCAAAACTAATTTCAGGCGGCACGCCTGCGGCAGGGCGCAGGCACCTCACGGTTTCAGTGGGATTCGACTGTCGCTCTTCAAGCCCCGGCTATGCGGAAGCGCTGGTCCGTGGACTTACTTCTTCCGGGATTGATGTTATCCAGCTGGGTGAGTGCCCAACGCCGCTCACTTACTTCAGCATCTTCAGTCTGGATCTTGACGGCGGAATCATGATCACTGGATCCCATAATGATTCTGAATACAACGGCTTCAAGCTCTGTGCCGGCAAAGAAACTCTTCATGGCCAGCAGATCCAGGATTTGCGCATTCTTATGGAAGAACCTAGGCCTCCCTTCCCGGCAAACAGCCGGATAGGGGAAGTTTCCAGCTACCGGATCATCGATAAATACATTGATTACCTCGTCTCTAATGCGCGAACACTTGTAAAAAAGAAAATTGTGATTGATGCCGGCAATGCAACTGCATCCCTGGTGGCTCCGGAGCTGTTCATCCGTCTCGGCGCGGAAGTGATTCCACTTTATTGTGATGTTAACGGGAGTTTTCCTAATCATCACCCGGATCCGACTGTTGCTGCCAATCTGAGGGCTCTTGTCGAAACGGTAGTAAACCAGCAGGCCGACTTCGGCATTGCATTTGACGGCGACTCGGATCGCATTGGGCTGGTGGACGAAAACGGCCGCATCATGTTTGGCGACGAGCTCATGGTAATTCTGTCCCGCGCCCTCCTCGCGGAGCATCCCGGAGCCACCATCATCTCTGAAGTGAAATCCAGCCATCGGCTATACGACGATCTCGCTGCGAGAGACGGCAAAGGAATCATGTGGAGAACCGGTCACTCCGTCATAAAAGCAAAAATGAAGGAAACCGGCGCGCTACTCGCTGGCGAAATGTCCGGGCACATATTTTTTGCCGACCGCTATTTCGGTTACGATGATGCCATCTACGCCGCCATGAGGCTTTATGAAATTGCCTCGTCCACAAATGGACCGGTTTCCTCGCTGCTCGCCGGTCTTCCGGAAATACTGGCAACCCCTGAAATTCGCGTACCTTGTGAGGAAGAGAAGAAATTCCGCCTGGTGGAAGAAGCCAAGAGCCGCCTGCGCGGCAGATTCACGATTAATGAAATTGACGGAATGCGCGTTGAATTCGGCGATAGCTGGGGCCTGCTTCGGGCGTCCAACACCCAAGCAGCATTGGTTTTGAGGTTCGAGGCACCAACGGAGGTGCGAATGATCGAGATTCGCGGTATAATCGAGAATGCCTTGAGGGATTCGGCCCGGGCCATAGGACATTCTCCAATTGATTTATCGACCCATGACTCAGAAAACTGATTTGCGTGACGAAGAAATCGCCATCCGTGGCGCCAAAGTTCACAATCTGAAGAATATCAGCGTCACGTTACCTCGAAACAAGCTCGTTGTCCTGACGGGCGTTTCTGGTTCCGGAAAATCATCTCTGGCATTTGATACTATCTATGCCGAGGGCCAACGTCGATATGTCGAAAGCCTCTCGGCCTATGCTCGCCAGTTTCTTGAGCAGTTGAGCAAGCCCGATATTGAGTCGATCACGGGCCTCAGCCCGACCATTTCGATTGAGCAGCGCACGACGTCTTACAACCCGCGATCCACGGTAGGAACAGTGACGGAGATCTATGATTATCTCCGCCTTTTATTCGCTCGAGTTTCCAAGCCCTACTGTTGGAAATGTGAACAACCCATCCGCTCACAATCCCCCCAGCAAGTTGTCGATTCAATTCTTTCGTCACCCCTGGGAACCCGGTTGTCGATTCTTGCACCCATTGTTCGTGGACGTAAGGGAGAATATCAGAAGGAATTATTACAGCTTCGGCAGCGAGGGTTCGTCAGGGTGCGCGTGGATGGTGATATTCACGATTTATCCGACGACATTACCCTCGACAAGAACAAGAAACATGACATCTCCGTTTACATTGATCGCCTGATCATCAAGGGAGATCTGGGCACGCTCGCGGCTCGCATCAGCGACTCGGTGGAGTTGGGTCTGAAGCTCGGAGAAGGGATGCTGATTCTCGAGACGCAGCCGTCTGGCGCCACCGCCGAATCTGAACCGATTGAAACCCTCCTATCTGAAAAGTTCGCCTGTCCCACTTGCCACATCAGCTATCCTTCGCCGGAGCCACGGACATTTTCGTTTAACAGCCCGATGGGTGCCTGCCCGGAATGTGACGGTTTGGGAACAAAGCCCTCCCCAGAAGACCTGGATGCTGAGGAGGATACCGTCGATTCTGATTTAAACCTGGATGCGATTACAGGCGAAAATGCTCCCTGCTCTTCCTGTAATGGAGCAAGATTGCGGAAGGAGAGTCTCCATTACCGGCTTGCCGAACGCAACATTTCTAACCTCACGCTTCTTTCGATTTCCGAACTTTCCGCGTTTTTCAATGCCCTGGTTCTAACGGATCGTGAACAGCTCATCGCAAACCGGATTCTAAAAGAAATCAAAGACCGCTGTGGGTTCCTCAATGAGGTCGGCGTCGGATATTTGAGCCTTTCCCGTTCCGCTCAAAGCCTCTCGGGCGGCGAATCGCAGCGGATTCGCCTGGCCACCCAGATTGGAAGTTCCCTTGTGGGGGTGATCTACGTGCTGGATGAACCCAGCATTGGCCTTCATCAAAAAGATAATCGCAAACTTTTGAATACGTTAAAGCGTCTTCGGGATATGGGAAACTCCGTCCTGGTCGTCGAGCATGATCGCGAAACGATCGAAGAAGCCGATTGGATTGTTGACCTCGGCCCCGGTGCCGGAAGCCAGGGTGGCGAGCTGGTGGCAGAAGGCTCTTTGAAACAACTCTTGAGGTCGAAGAAAAGCATAACCGCGAAGTATCTGAACGGTGAGCTTGAAATCGCGACTCCAAAGACCCGCCGAACCTGGACCAAAGCAAATGCCATTCGCCTCGAAAAGGCGACCCAGAATAACCTGAAAAATATCACAATCGATTTTCCGCTGGGTGTTTTCACCTGCGTTACCGGAACCTCCGGCAGCGGCAAAAGCACGCTGGTCATCGACACTCTGTACCGCCTGCTTGCCGGACATGTTTATCGTATGAAAACCGGCGAAATCAAAATCGCGGGATCACGCGGGCTCGAGCTGGTGGATAAAGTGATCGATATCGACCAGCGTCCGATTGGCAAGACTCCGCGCTCCAATCCTGCAACTTACACGGGCCTGTTCAGCCTGATTCGCGAACTATTTGCCAGTCTGCCTGATTCCAAGGTTCGGGGCTACGGACCGGGCCGTTATTCGTTCAATGTAAAGGGTGGCCGCTGCGAAGCCTGCGAAGGAGATGGCGTCACAAAGGTCGAAATGCACTTTTTACCAGATGTTTTCGTCGAATGTGACATCTGCAAGGGTCGGCGGTACAACCGCGACACTCTCGAAATTCGCTACAAAGGAAAGAACATCGCTGATGTCCTCGACATGACGGGTTCGGATGCATATGCGTTTTTCGATGCTATTCCTTCGATCAAGGCCAAACTCAAAGTTTTGAACGAAGTCGGCTTGGGCTACCTTCACCTGGGTCAAAGCGCTACAACACTTTCAGGTGGTGAAGCTCAGCGAATCAAGCTCTCCAAGGAATTATCCCGCAGAGGCACCGGCAAGACCGTCTATATATTGGACGAGCCCACAACCGGGTTGCATTTTGACGACGTAAACAAACTGGTAGCGATTCTTCAGACGCTAGTTTCGCAAGGAAACACCGTGATTGTGATCGAACACAACCTGGATTTAATAAAAGTCGCCGATTACGTGATTGATATGGGTCCTGAGGGGGGCGCTGCCGGCGGCTACGTTATAGCCAAAGGAACGCCCGAGGAGCTTGCTCTGATTCCCGAAAGCGATACTGGTCGTTATCTCAAAACCGTTCTTTAGTGCTGAAGATATGGAAAAGCCCCGAATCCATCAAATGAACCCGGGGCTCTGAAAAAACAAACTTTACTTGATCATGAACGCGATAACGAACGCGTACAAAACCAATGATTCGATCAGCGCCAGGCCGATGATCATCGGTACGAAGATCTTAGGTTGAGCTGCCGGATTGCGGGCAATGCCTTCAAGGGCTGCTGCGGCAGTCTTTCCCTGACCCAAAGATCCGCCGAAAGCGGCAAGGCCGATGGCCAATGCAGCACCAAGAGCGGAGTAGGGGTTAGTCGAAGCGGCGGCGGCACCTTCCTGGGCAAAAGCAACCGAAGTACCAAGCGTGAGGATTAAGGATCCAAAAATAAACAGGGCTCTACGAAAAGTCATTTGAACGAACCGTCCTTTCTTAATGATCATGTGATGTCGACAAAGAGATATAGACCATCGTCATCAAACAGAAGACGAAGGCCTGAATAAAGGCCACAAACACTCCAAGCCCGTAAAAAATAACAGGCACAAGGTATGGAGCCAAACTGCTAAAAGCTGATAGAACAACGTGATCGCCCATGATATTCCCGCGCAAACGCAACGCCAGGGAAAGGGGACGGAAAAGATGAGAAACAACCTCAATCACCAGCAACAGGGGGGCCAACCAAAGTACCGGGCCCAGAAAGTGCTTTAAATACGCCGGACCATGTGCACGGAATCCGGCAAAATTATAATAGATGAACACGAAAGCACCGAGCGCCAGAGTCGTGTTGAGATTGTCTGTCGGCGGCAGCAATCCGGGGATCAGGCCGACGATGTTGCAGGTGAAAATGAAAACAAAGAGTGTACCGACAATCGGGAAATAAACCGGTGCATTGTGTTCGCCGATTACGGATTTCGTTAAACTATAAAGACTATCCGCTATAATTTCGAAGAAATTCCTGAAAGACAATTTACTTTCAGGGATCACGGCGCCTTCTACGCTTTTTATCGCTGATGAAAGCTGCAGTCGCGCCACAAAGGTCGCAACCACCAACATCACCGAGACGATGATCGCCATCACAACGTGATTCGGATAATGCTCCAAACCCGGAATCAATGACAACCAGTTGAAATTATTCCCATGCATGCCGTAAAACCCTCTGACTCCAAAGTAATCCGCCCACCAAGGGCACGGATACCATCGTACCCAACCCGGTTAACAAACCGAGGTTCAACCCGGACGAACTTGAACCGGCTGAAGCTTTAATCAAAAGCATAATAAAAATGCCTATGCAAGCTAACTTAACAGTACCCCAAGATAAAGCCCGAATTGCTGCTGCTGCTCGTTTTTCGCCTGTCAAATTGACTAGGTTCATAACAAAAGCCATGGTCTTCCCAAGCGCGAGAAGATCAATCACAGAGACAGACCAGAACAAGAGCATCCAGTAAAGAGCTACGCGCAACTGGTCTGCCGCGGGTGCAAAAAACCAGCAAATCCCGATTCCGACAACCAGCCAAGCCAGAGAAACTCCCAAGAATCCTAAAATCAGTTTTCGACTGGGCAAAAAAAGCTGCGAAGTTTTATTTTCCATTTTGATCCCAGTCCATTTTCGTAATTTTGAAAATTTTAACCATCGCCAAAATCAATCCAATCAAGCTCAGAACGGCCATCAGCCACATCGGAGCGCCCCAGTTTTTCCATGCATACCAGCCAATAGCGAGTCCGGCCCCGGTATAACCCAGCAAATCCGCAATAATCACGGAAAGCAGACCCAGGTCTCTCAGCATCTTCTGCCGGTTTCTGTCGGATTCATCTTTATTTTGCATGGAACGAGTCGGGAAGTAGCATGAAGCCCAGGACAGTTCAACGAAGTAGTTCAGCGACTTCTTTGGGCTTTACGCTCCCGAATCCGAACCAATTTGATTTCAATCACGTTCGGAGACGGATAAATACCCTTGATCGCAGCATAGCTTTGATACGCCGCATCAAGCTGGTCCATTTCTTCAAGACAGGAAGCAATTCCAAAGCGGGCGAGCGGTACCCATTGGCTTTTGGGATATTTTTTCAGGAAGTCCTCATAAGCATCAATGGCGTCCTGATAGGCTTCGGTGCCCGGCCCTTTTTCGTCCGGTCGTTGCTCGCCTCGTGTGAAAAAGGTGACGCCTATTTCGTAAGCTGCTTTTTCTGCCCATTTTGATTTCGGATGGCCGTGGATCAACGCCCGATACTCCCGGATGGCTCCGCTGAAATCCGCAGCATAGAAGAGACTTTTTCCTATTCTGAAATGAAACTCCGGCGCCTCGGTTGCGACCGGCTTTTGGAGCAGAAGCGCTCTATAATGCTGTACGGCCAGATCGTACTGGTCCATTTTCGAAAACAGCAAGTCACCAATCAACTTTTGGGCCTCCCAGTTCTGGGGGGAGGGCTTGGTGATATCCGCGTAGATTTTCAATTTTCTGGCGGCCTCACTGTACTGGGATAGAAAAAAAATTTGCGTATGTGCTGATCGATATAGCGCCTGAAGTCCGAGCGGCCCGGTAGAATCCTTATTGTAAACCTTGTCAAACTCCGCAACAGCTGCCGAGTACTTGCCTTCATTCCATAGTCTCTCGGCTACAACATAGTTCCGTTTGGCATTATTGACGCTGCAGGCGCTTCCGCAAATGGTGAGGCCTGCCAGCATCAAGCAGATGATCCGTTTACGCGTTGCCGCCATTTCCCTCACCTTCGGAACCAGTCGCGGGCGTTGCAGTTGAATCAGCAGCAACTTCAGCGACAGCCACCTCATTGCTTTCGGCCATGTACTCGAAAGAAACAACCTTTTCACCCGCAGACATGGTCATCAATCGCACACCTTGAGTATTGCGTCCCTGTTCTGAAATTTCCCCTACGTGAATCCGGATCATCTGGCCTTTGTTGGAAACGAGCATGACGTCGTCTTTAGGAAGAACCTGGCGAGACCCCATGATCAGGCCATTTCGGTCGGTTGTCTTCATCGTAATGATGCCCTTGCCGCCACGACTTTGTTGCCGGTACTCGGTTACGGGCGTTCTTTTTCCATAACCGCTTTCTGTAATGGTCAAAAGCTCAAAGGGGGTTGTCTCCGAAGTATCGAGTACTTCCATGGCTGCGACGTTATCACCTTCATCGAGGCTCATGCCAATTACGCCGCGTGCGGTGCGGCCCATGGAACGGACGTCTTCTTCCGAAAACCGAATGCTCATCCCACCCGAGGAGCAGAGGAAGACATCATTGTTGCCTCCTGTAATTTTGGCACTGATCAACTCATCGCCTTCGTCCGTGGTGATGGCAATAATGCCAGCGTTACGCACATTGCTGAATTCCGAGAGTGCCGTCTTTTTAATGATGCCTTTGCGGGTCACCATGATTACGAATTCGGTATCCCTGAATTCCCTGACTGGCAGGATCGCCTTGATTTTCTCTCCCGGTGCGATTGAGATGAGGTTGACAACGGCTTTACCCTTCGCTCCGCGCGAAGCTTCCGGAACCTTGTAAACATTCAGCCAATGCAGACGACCGCGGTCCGTAAAGCAAAGAAGATGTGCATGGGTATTTGTGCGGTAAATTGCCGTGACAAAATCCTCATCACCAGTAGTAACGCCTCTGATACCCCGGCCGCCACGATGCTGGCTCCTGAACAAACTCGGATCAGCCCTTTTGATATAACCCGTGTGGGTGATTGAGACGAGCGTATCCTCGTCTGCAATCAGGTCTTTCATTTCGAAATCTGTCGATTCCCCGGCAATGATTTCAGTCCGGCGCGAATCACCATAGGATTTGCGAATATCAATCAGCTCTTTTTTGATCACTTCATAAACAAGGGCTTCGCTATTGAGAATTTTATTGAGTTCTGCAATCAAAGCGAGAACCTGTTTGAACTCTTCAATGATTTTTTCACGCTCAAGTCCCGTGAGGCGCTGGAGACGCATGTCCAAAATAGCCTGTGCCTGAATTTCACTGAAAGAGAACTTGCTGATCAGGCCCGATTTTGCATCTTCGGGACCTTTCGAACCTTTTATATGCGAGATGATCTCGTCGATATTCTCAACAGCGCGTTTGAGTCCTTCCAAAATATGAGCACGCGCTTCGGCTTTCTTCAGGTCAAAGACAGTTCGGCGGGTCACCACGTCTTTGCGGTGTTCGACAAAAGCCCAAAGCATGTCGCGCAAGTTGAATGTTTTCGGCTGGCCCTGATGAATCGCGAGCAAATTAATACCGAAGTTTTCCTGAAGTTGCGTCATCTTGTAGAGCTGATTCAGAATAACGTTTGAATTTTCACCCTTGCGTATTTCAATAACGATCCGCATTCCTGTGCGGTCGGATTCGTCGCGAAGATCAGATATCCCTTCGATTCGTTTGTCTTTGACAAGTTCCGCGATCTTGGTGATGAGCTTTGCCTTGTTCACCTGATAGGGAATTTCGGTGACGATGATTCGTTCCCGGTCATTTTTAAAAGTTTCGATTTCCGCCTTTGCACGGATAGTAATCGATCCCCGGCCTGTGCGGTACGCGTCCCGAATACCCTGGCTGCTCAGGATGAACGCGCCGGTAGGAAAATCCGGGCCCCTGACGTACTGAATGCAATCTTCGGTAGTCAATGTGGGCTTATCAATCAAGGCAATCGTCGCATCTACAATTTCAGTGAGATTGTGGGGCGGAATATTTGTGGCCATGCCTACGGCGATACCGGAGGAGCCATTTACGAGCAGGTTTGGAATTCTGGCCGGGAGAACCAGCGGCTCGGTCAAGCTGTTGTCGTAATTGGGACCAAGGTCAACGGTCTCTTTCTCCAGATCCTCCAAGAGTTCATCGGACATCTTGGACATCCGGACTTCGGTGTAACGCATGGCTGCTGCGGAATCACCGTCGACAGAACCGAAATTTCCCTGTCCATCAACCAATGGATATCGAAGCGAGAAATCCTGCGCCATTCGCACCATCGTGTCATAAACGGCGGTGTCTCCATGCGGATGATATTTACCGATAACGTCACCGACCACGCGAGCCGATTTCTTATAGGCTTTGTTGTGGGTATTTCCCAAATCATGCATGGCATAAAGAACACGCCGGTGAACAGGCTTCAGTCCGTCGCGGACATCTGGCAGCGCACGGCCCACGATCACGCTCATCGCGTAGTCAAGGTAAGCGCCTCGCATCTCGTTTTCAATTGTTACTACAATTGTATTTTTGTCCTGAGGAGTCGGAGTCTGTTCCATATCAAATCACCATCGAATGAGCGCTGATGCCCAGGTAAAACCGCTTCCAAACGCTGCTGTAGCCACCAACATGCCGGGTTTGAGTTTGCCGGCTTTGATGGCTTCGCTGAATCCGATCGGAATCGTTGCGGCCGTTGTGTTTCCAAATTTTTCAATTGTATTGAAGACCTTGTCTTCGGGAATGCCCAGCTGCTTGGCAACCATTTCGTTGATCCGGAGATTCGCCTGATGAAATACAAACAAGTCGACGTCGGACAGTTTCAAGTGATTGGCCTCGAGCGCTTCCAATACCACTTCCGGCATTCTCCTTGACGCGTGCACGAAAACCGTTTTGCCGTTCATCGCTCCGAAGTGTTCGCCTTTTTCAACCCTCTCTTTGGACATCCAGGGTCCGGCATACGCGCTGCCCGGCGCTTGTATCCATAACTCTTTGGCAAATCGGCCATCGGCGTGCAAATGCGTGGACAGAACCCGAGATCCTGTCGGATCATTTGTCGCAGCAATCACACAAGCTCCCGCACCATCGCCAAAAAGAACCGCGATGTCACGACCGGCGGTTGTCTTATTCAGACCTCGAGAGTGGATCTCCGCACCTACGAGCAGGATTTTTTTATAGGTTCCGCTACGAATAAACTGATCAGCAATCGATAAGCCGTAAATAAATCCAGTGCATTGCTGCCGGATATCAAGCGCGGGAATTCCAGCTAGACCGAGCTTCGGCTGGAGAAAACAGCCGGTTCCAGGGAAGTCATGATCCGGGCTCAGAGTTGCCATGATAATCATGTCAATTTCGCTGGCTTCGATCTTGGCATCAGCCAGCGCTATTTTCGCCGCTTCCAGCGCCAAATCCGAGGTACCTACCGCCTTGTCCTGCTCGACCCAACGCCGTTCTTTGATACCGGTACGCTGCTGAATCCACTCGTCGGTGGTTTCCATTATTTTCTGCAAATCGGAATTTGTTACGATTTGCGGTGGAAGATAGGCTCCCGTACCAACGATTTTCGAAAAAATCATATATCCAGATTCCTGGCGCGCAGGGCGTTTTCTTCGATGAATTGCCGGCGCGGCTCAACCAGATCTCCCATCAGAACAGAAAATATTCCATCAGCTTCGATAGCATCGTCGACGGCAACTTTAAGCAGCGTCCGGCGAGCCGGATCCATGGTGGTTTCCCAAAGTTGCTCCGGATTCATTTCTCCCAAGCCTTTGTATCGCTGAATCCCCATACCTGCTTTGGCGTTCTCGACAACGCGTTCTGAAAGGTCCTCCCCGGTTTCAGCCATGAAGCGGACTTTGCCATCGTCACCAACAACCGTGTAAGGACCCGCGCCGAGAGTCAACATCATCTGATAATGCTTCAGGAGCTCTTCATATTCCGGAGAATCGAGTGTGGAAACATTGATCGGAGCCATTCTTCTGGAACCGTTGATGATGTTTTGAATATTTGCAAACCAGGTATTGTGCTCCGGATCCTTGCCCAGGGTATATTCGAAAACAATGTTCTGCTTCCGGACTTTTTGGGCAATATCAGCCAATATCCCTTCAAACTTCTCTTTGGACTCGAGCGTCGCCGGACGGACGTCTGCTGCAATAAGTCCACGCAGAACTTCGGGATGAATCTTCCGCGCAACCTTTTCGACTGCGCGAGTGAAACGGGAGGCGGATTTCAGCGCGGCAATCGCCTGACTGGTAGGGACAATCTTGTCTCCCGCTTTGATTTGCAAGCCTTCAAGTCCGCTGTACAGGAGATGTTCGGCAAGATCGTGTTCGTTTTTGAGATAGCGCTCTTTCTGACCTTTTTTAATTTTGAAAAGGGGTGGCTGGGCAATGTAAAGATAACCCTTCTCAATAACCTGGGGCATTTGTCGATAAAAGAATGTCAGGAGCAGGGTCCGGATGTGGGAACCATCGACATCGGCATCAGTCATGATGATAATCTTATGATAACGAATTTTCGTGATATCAAAATCGTCTTTGCCGATTCCGGCGCCCAGCGCGGTGATCAGCACCTTGATTTCGTCAGACGAAAGCATTTTGTCAAAACGTGCCTTTTCAACATTCAAGATCTTGCCCTTGAGGGGAAGAATGGCTTGATTGCGTCGTTGCCTTCCCTGTTTGGCCGAACCACCGGCACTATCTCCCTCGACCAGGAATAATTCACAAAGAGCCGGATCTCGTTCCTGACAGTCCGCCATTTTGCCGGGGAGACCGCCAAAATCGAGCGCTGTTTTACGGCGGGTAAGATCGCGGGCTTTGCGAGCGGCGATACGGGCCAGGGCGGCATCCACAACTTTTTGAATCACCTTCTTGGCAACGGCTGGGTTTTGTTCGAAATAACCCTGAAGCCTCTCGTAGGAAATCGTGTTTACGAAACCCTCAACCTCACTGTTGCCAAGCTTGGTCTTAGTTTGGCCTTCGAATTGCGGTTCTGGAATTTTTGCGCTGATGACACAAGCTAGTCCTTCACGAATGTCGTCACCGGTCAGCGTCTCCTTCATGTTTTTCAACATTCCAGAATCCTGCGCGTACTTGTTCACTACCCGGGTCAAGGCCGTCCGGAAGCCCGAAACATGCGTGCCGCCTTCGACCGTATTGATGTTGTTCACGTAAGAAGTGATGACCTCGGAATAGGAGTCATTCCACTGCATCGCGATTTCCACGCCCATCATGTCTTTTTGAGCTGCGATGTAAATAACCTTGTCGTGCAGTTTTTCACGAGACTTGTTCATGTGCTCAACGAACTGGACTATGCCACCCTCATAATGGAAATCCAGACACTTGGCCGGCTCAATACGCTCGTCTGTAAGAGTGATATTGATTCCGCTATTCAGGAATGCGAGCTCACGAAGTCGATTGGCGAGCGTGTCGATGCTGAACTCAACGGTCTCAAAAATTTCGGGATCTGGTTTGAAGGTGGTTTGCGTACCTCTTTTTTGGGTGACTCCTACTTCCTTCAGAGGGGTGGTTGGACCACCGCGTTTGAACGATTGCCGATAAACTTTGCCATTTTGCCTGACTTCAACATGCAGTAATTCCGACAGAGCATTCACTACGGAAGCGCCGACGCCGTGAAGACCGCCCGATACTTTGTAAGCACTCCCGGCCTCGTTGAATTTGCCGCCTGCATGAAGCTTGGTCATGACAACTTCAACGGCAGAAATTCCCGAGCTGTGCATACCGACTGGAATGCCACGGCCGTCGTCCTCAACCGTCACGCTATTATCCACGTGAATTGTCACGTTGATCGACTTGGCATATCCGGCCAGGGCTTCGTCGATTGAGTTGTCCACAATTTCATAAACAAGATGATGCAAGCCACGCACGCCAGTATCGCCGATATACATTCCCGGACGTTTACGTACAGCCTCGAGACCTTCCAGAACCTTGATTTGATCCGCAGAATAGGAAGTACTCTCGGATACCGTTCCTGCCATTGAACTTTCGTCTGATGTAACCATGATCGTGTCTTTCGCTACTTAACTTGATCAGACAAAAGTTCTGCCTGACCGTTAGAAATTCTGAATCTTATTCCTTCAGCCAGCGTCTCTTCAGTTGTCGTAATAAAAACCTGAAGATCCGTTTCAGAAAGAAACCGCAAAAGGAACCTTCTTCTTTCCTGATCCAACTCAGATGAAAAATCATCCAGCAGGAATAGAGGCCGGTGTCCTGTTACACTCCGGAAAAGCTCGATCTCGGAAATTTTGAGAGCGAGTAGCGTTGATCGAACTTCTCCTTGTGATCCGTGCCCTTTTAGTAATTGGCCGCCCAGGAAGAAAGCCCAATCATCGCGGTGTGGCCCGACCAAGGTGTGACCGGCTTTCCATTCGGCCGATTCAAGAGTCGAGGCTTTATTCCGAAATGTTTGTTCTAAAAGTTCTAATGAAGGCAGCCCCGGGTGTCCAGTGAAATGTAAGGGTCTAAAATCGGTATAACCTATTGATAATCCGGGTATTTTTTCGACCCAATTTGATAAATAAATTAACTCTACTTGCGCTCCCATCGGTGAAATTTGATGCGCCGTATTATCTATCGTTTTTGCGACGTTTGCTATCCATCCCAAGCGCTTGGCCGTCAAGCAGGCGGCGTATTTGGCCAAGGGTTCAGTAAATCCCATCAGAAGGTTGTGGTTCGGTCTATCAGAGGTTTTAAGCAGAGCATTGCGTTGTTCCAATACTCGTTGGTATTTCTGAAACAGTTTCAAATACTCTTCATCGTTGGCCGACAAAACCCGATCCAGGTAGGTCCTTCGAATTGCAGGCTCGCCGCGAATAAGATCATGATCACTGGGATTGAATATAACCGTATGAAATCCCAATTCAAAAGAGCCAAATCGTTGGCAAAGATATTGAGTAGAACTTCGATAGGGCTTTCCATTGATTGCCGCGATTTTCGTGGCCTTATTGGCGGAAGCATCAACCATTCTGAAATTAATTTTCAGCTCTGTTCGCCACGCTTCAGCTGCGGCTTGTTTTTCCTCAGAAGTAATCTGGCATATAATTTCAGCCTCGCTCAAACCATGTTGTATGACTTCAGCTGCTTTCGATCCCCGAAAGGACCTGAGAGTCGCCAGGAAGCCCAAGGCTTCGAGAAAACTTGTTTTCCCCTGTCCATTAGCCCCGGTGATAAAATTCAGGTGAGGACCAGGCTCAAGCGTACAATCCGCGACATTTCTGAAATTTTTTAAATGGAGTCTTTCGACTTTCACTAAATTCTCATCGGCATGATCACGTAGGTGTGATTATGTTCTCCCATACCGGAGAGGATTCCTGGACTCAAACGATCCTTCAGATGCATCTGAAGCTTTTCAATTTTCATGACCGAGAGATATTCGAGAATGTATTTGGAATTAAAACCGATTTCCATCGGCTCTCCCGAATATTCGACATCTATTTCTTCGCGAGCTTCGCCCATGTCCGGATTGCTCGAGGAAATGGTCAGACCGCCAGATTGAAGCGTGAGCTTCACCCCTTTGCTTTTCTCATGCGCCAAGAGACTGACCCGCTTTAAAGCCGAGGTAAATACTTCCCGATCCATGGTAACCACGCGATCAGTCCCTTTCGGGATAACCAGTCTGTAATCAGGATACTCGCCGTCTATGAGGCGAATGAAAAGGTATGAAGACTGGAATTTGGCGAAAACGTATCCGCGCTCAAAAGAAAGTCCGATCGTGGACTCACCGTCATCCAGGAGTTTTCTCAATTCGGCCAGACCTTTTTTCGGAATGATGATCCCCCTCTTCATTTCTGGAGTTTTCATCAAGGCTTCGCGGTCTACGAAGGAAAGTCTGTGCCCGTCCGTTGCGGTCATCCGGACGATATTGTTTTCGAGGTGCTCGAAGAAAACTCCGTTCAGGTGATAACGGGTGGCATCAGTCGAAACAGCAAACTGCGTCCGGTCGATCATATCGATTAGCGCATCTGCTCGGGCTTCTGAATAGTTCTTCTCTTCGAATACCGGCAAAGTGGGATATTCATCTGCAGAAAGTGAAACGATCTTGAACCGAGATTTTCCACAAACAATTTCCACCCAATTATTTTCATTCCGGGTGATCTGAAGAGGTTTGTTTGGAAGCTCTCGAACGATATCGAGGAAGCTCCTGGCTGAAAGGGTGATTTTCCCATCAGTTTGTGTAGCCACTGGAAGAGTGATCTTGATTCCTACTTCCAGATCGGTTGCACAAAGAGAAAGCTCTTTGCCTTTTACGGTACAGAGAATGTTTCCCAAAATCTGTACAGTGTTTTTCTTCTCTACGGCAGATTGAACCTTTTGAAGCGCGTTTAATAAAGGTTCGCGCTCAACGGTGAATTTCATACCTGATCCTCGCTCTTTCGAATGTCCTTATCACAGCAAAGAACAATAATAATATATATAAAAAGTAGTAGTAGTAGTAGGGCCTGTGGATGTGTGGAAAAGTATCCTAAGTGCGCGACAAATAAAACAAATACTAATCTAAAACTTCGCGGGACAACTTTCCTCAAACTGGGTGCTTTTGGGGATAAGATCCATTTACGTTTTTTCCACAGCGTCTACACAGGGTTTTGAAAACAGAGTTGTGGAAAATTATGAATAACAGAACCCCAGGCTCAACTAAAGAAAGCCTATTGAACAAAAAAGAGTTCAATAAATGGCTTTCATCCACAGAGGCCCAATCAACAGAAATTTTTTCCAGGAAGTTTGGAATTCAGCACTGTTGGTATGTGGAGTGATGAGGGCAATAGCCTAAGATCAAAGACAAATACACTAAAAATAGTATTAACAAAACTACTGAAAATCTGTGTCTGTTCGAGATATTCACAGGGTTACCCCAGTCCACCACACAGCTTTTCCACAGATTTTAGAACAACCGACCAAAAAGCTTGGGACTTAATCTCTTTTGGGAGCGTGGTCGCGGATGTAATTGACAATGTCCTGAAGGCCGGCGCCGGGAGTAAATATTTCGTGTATTCCGGCGTCTTTCAAAGCGATGATATCATCTTCAGGAATAATTCCACCGACCAGCATTAAGGCATCCGTCAGTCCGGCTTTTTTCAAGCCAGTGATGATCTCCGGGACGAGAGCGTTATGGGCGCCGGACAAAATACTGATCGCTAATACCTGCACGTCTTCCTGTACGGCGGCGTTTACAATCATTTCGGGTGTCTGGTGGAGGCCAGTATAAATTACCTCGTAGCCAGCGTCACGTAGCGCACGTGCGATGACTTTAGCTCCCCGGTCATGCCCGTCCAAACCCGGTTTGGCGACAAGAACACGGATCTTACTGTGCTGTTCTTTGTGTGATTGCATATTAAAAACTCCCGGTTTCACGGTAAATCCCCAAAACACCGCGAAGAGTATCGCAGACTTCCTGAAGAGTGGCGTAAGACTTCACCGCCTCGGTAATCGGTCCGACAAGATTGGTTCCATTGGTTGCGGCTTCTTCTACATTTTTCAGGGCACGGGCGCAGGCTTCAGGATTCCGATTCTTCTTCAGTGCGACCAGTCGCTCGATCTGGCGCTTTTCAACTGAGCGATCGATGGTCAGGGTATTGATTCGTTTTGGTTCCGGAGCCCAGTACTTATTCACTCCCACCATTACCTTTTCTTTGGCTTCAAGCTGCCGCTGAAAATGGTAAGCGCTGTTAGCAATTTCGGCTTGCGGATAGCCGCGTTCGATCGCTTTCACCATGCCGCCCAGCTCATCAATTTTTTTGATATATGCCATCGCGTCTTTTTCAATTTTGGTGGTGAGAGTTTCCATGAAATATGATCCGCCAAACGGATCCACCACATTTGCAACACCGCTTTCTTCAGCAATGATTTGCTGGGTTCTTAAAGCAATCATGACAGACTCATCGGTCGGCAGCGAAAGAGTCTCGTCCATGCTGTTGGTGTGGAGCGATTGAGTTCCGCCCATTATAGCGGCAAGCGCCTGGAGCGAGACACGGACAATATTATTATAGGGTTGCTGGGCTGTGAGCGAAACGCCAGCAGTTTGAGCATGGGTCCGCAGCATCCAGGAACGCGGATCTCTGGCTTGATAGCGTTCCCGCATAAGCTTGGACCAAAGTCGGCGGGCTGCGCGGAATTTGGCAACTTCCTCGAAAAAATCATTGTGAACATCAAAAAAGAACGAAAGCCTGGGCGCAAAGTCATCGACCTTCATCCCGCGAGCGAGACAGGCATCCACATAAGCAAGGCCGTCTGCAAGCGTGAAGGCAAGTTCTTGGACCGCGGTCGCTCCGGCTTCCCGGATATGATAGCCGCTGATACTTACGGTATTCCAGCCCGGATAGTACTTGGCTCCCCATTCGATTGTATCAATGACCAATTCAACCGCGGGTTTTACCGGAAACAGCCATTCTTTTTGAGCAATGTACTCTTTGAGAATATCATTCTGGATTGTGCCCCGGACTTTGTCTTTCGGCACACCTTGCTTTTCGGCTACCGCATAATACATCGCAAGAAGAACGATTGCGGGGCCGTTCACTGTCATCGAGGTCGTAACCTCACCCAAGGGAATCTCGTCGTAAAGGCGCTCCATATCCTCCAAAGAAGAAACGGCCACACCACAGCGCCCGACTTCGCCTATGGATCTCGGGCTATCGGCATCGTAACCCATGAGGGTCGGCATGTCGAAAGCGGTGGAAAGCCCGGTCTGTCCATTCGCCAGCAGCATTTTGAATCGCGTATTGGTTTCTTCCGCGCTTGCAAAACCAGCAAACTGGCGCATCGTCCAGAGTTTGCCTCGGTACATATTGCGTTGCACGCCTCGGGTGTAGGGGTATTCACCTGGAAAGCCAAGATCCCGCATATAATCGAAACCGGATTCTTCCAGATCCGCAGGTGTACTCAACAGCGGCACTTCCATATCACTCAAGGTAGTGAAGCAGCCGGCGCGCGGAGCGGACAGTTGTGACTCCCATTTCGCTTTTGCTTGATCGAGTTCCTTACTAGACATGTTACTCCCGGTTGTTGAGTTCGCTGTCCGCAATCACAATTCTCTGAATCTCGGAGGTACCTTCGTAAATTTCGGTTATCTTCGCATCCCGGAAGTTACGTTCAACCATGTAATCCTTCGTGAAGCCGTAGCCGCCATGAACTTGAATCGCTTTGGTAGCAATCCACATTGCGGCTTCTGAAGCAGAAAGTTTGGCCATCGCGGCATCCTTGGTGTAGCGAAGTCCCTGGTCTTTCTTCTTCGCAGCGTTCCAAGTCAAAAGACGGGCACCTTGCAGCCGGGTAGACATATCAGCGATGAACCACTGAATGGCCTGCAGTTTGGCAATCGGTGCTCCAAACTGCTCACGCTCATTTGCGAATTTTACGGATGCGCCCAAAGCGCACTTTGCGATTCCCAGAGCCTGGGCGGCGATACCGATGCGGCCGCCATCCAAAGTGGAGAGCGCGATTCGGAAACCCTGTCCCTCTTTGCCGAGCAGGCAGTCTTCCGGAACAAAGACATTGTCAAAAAACAGAGCTGCCGTTGAGGATCCGGTGATACCCAGTTTGTCTTCCAGTTTGGCCACCTGAAAGCCCTGGGCCTTTGTGTCGACAATAAACGCCGAAATACCCTTGCTTCCAAGGGAGCGATCCAGCGTCGCAAAAACGATTGCATAATCCGCTTCTTTACCATTAGTAATAAAATTCTTGGACCCGTTGAGCTTGTAACCACCAGGAACTTTCGTCACGGTGCATTTCAAACCACCAGGATCCGAGCCGTGACCGGGTTCAGAAAGGGCGAAACAGCCGAGTTTTTCACCGCGAGCCACCGGGGCCAGGAAAATCTGTTTCTGTTTATCGTTTCCATAGGCCAGAAGTGGATAGCAAACGAGAGAATTATTGACGGACATGATCACACCGGTCGAAGCACAGGCGGCAGAGACCTCTTCCAGGGCCATTGCATAGGAGACTGCGTCCATGCCGGCGCCACCAAATTCTTCGGGAACCATCATTCCCATGAGTCCCATTTCACCAAGTTGTTTGACGATCTCTGATGGAAAGCGATGATTGCGGTCAATCTCAGCGGCTTTCGGGGCGATTTCTGATTTGGCGAAGGCGCAGACCGCCTCCATCAGCATTTTCTTGGACTCATCTGTTTCCGGCCAGTTATTAATCATCGTACTTTCCTTTTTGATCAGAGACCTTGAAAGGTCGGCTTTCTTTTTTCAGAAAATGCGCTCATTCCTTCGCGCTGATCCGGGGACCCCATCAGCTGGCCGAAGGTCTGGGCTTCATAATCAAGTTTGAAATTGAGCCCCACGGATTCCGAGAACTCAGTCATGAGACGCTTGGCGGCCTTTATGGCTGAGCGGGATTGCAAACTGATGGATTTTGCCACTTCCAGAACTTGCGCCATGAAGCCGTCCAGAGGATAAACGGCGTTCACAAGTCCGATTGCTTTGGCTTCTTCTGCCTTCACTTTGCGGCCTGTGAAAATAAGCTCTTTAGCCATCGGAAACCCGACATACCGTGCGAGACGAAAAGTTCCGCCAAATCCTGGAATAATTCCCAAGCCCACTTCTGGTTGACCAAAGACAGCTTTTTCGCTTGCCAGAATAAAATCACAGGCGATTGCCAGCTCAGTTCCGCCGCCGAGAGCAAAGCCATTCACTGCTGCGATTGTTGGCTTCGGCATGAGTTCAAGAATGCGTGCTACCTCATGACCAAGCTGTGAAAAGCGGACGCCATCATTAGGGGAGAGGTCCTTCATCTGGAGGATATCAGCCCCTGCGATAAATGCTTTTTCGCCATCACCGGTGAGGACGACGACGCGAACAGCCTCATCTTTGGCAAGCTCTTCAAGCGAGATTTTGAGCTCCTGAAGAGTTTCGATATTCAGGGCATTCAGAGCAGCCGGCCGAGATATTTTAACGATCGCGATTCCGGGCTCTTTTTTTTCTATAATCAGATTAGTCATATTTGTAAAAACCATGCCCAGTCTTTCGGCCAAGCCAACCAGCCGCGACATAATTTTTAAGGAGCGGGCAGGGGCGATACTTGGAATCACCCAGGCCTTCGTGGAGCACGTTCATAATGGCGAGGCACGTGTCCAATCCGATGAAATCTGCCAAGGTCAAAGGGCCCATCGGTTGATTGGTGCCCAATTTCATGGCATTGTCGATATCTTCAACCGACGCCAGTCCTTCATAAAGGGAGTACACGGCTTCGTTGATCATCGGCATGAGAATCCGATTCACAACAAATCCAGGGATGTCTTTGGCTTCAACAAAAGTCTTGCCCATTTTTTCAGCGGCAGCCTTGGTGACCAGGAAAGTTTCATTTGAGGTGGCCAGCCCGCGGATACCCTCAACGAGCTTCATTACGGGCACCGGATTCATAAAGTGCATTCCAATGACTTTCTCCGGACGCTTGGTCTGCGCTGCGATCGCAGTGATACTGATCGAGGAGGTATTGGTTCCCAGGATCGCCTGAGGGGCACAGATTTCATCGAGCTGGCGGAATAATTTGTATTTTAACTCGACGTTTTCTGTGGCGGCTTCAATGGCGAGATCAACAGTTTTCAGATCCTGCAGACTGCCGACAGTATGGATCGCATTCAAAAGCTTGGTCGCGTCAACGTCGGTCATCTTGCCTTTTTCGACGAGCCTCTTGAGGGATGAGGTGATTTTGTTTTTACCTTTTTCGGCAGCTTCGAGATTCACGTCGGCCAGGAATACCTCAAATCCATTTTGTGCTGCTGTTTGCGCGATTCCGATTCCCATTTGACCCGCACCCAAGACTCCGATTTTCTGAATTGTCGACATACAAGCTCCTGTTAAATAGTGATTCTTGATCAATTTGAATAACTTTTAGATTTCTATTTTCCAATACAGAACTGAGAGAAAATACGGTTTAAAATATCGTCGGGAACGGTTTCGCCGATCAAAAGAGCCAAAGCATGGAGTGCCTGGCGCAGGTCAGATGCAAAAAGAGCGACTTCCGAGGCAGCCATGGCGCGTTTTATATGATCAAGGCTCAGCGACACGGCTTCTTTCTGATCTAACCGGGTGAGTAGCACTTCGCCCTTTGCCCGAGTCAGCCAGTTTTCACAAAATCCGGTAATAGCTTGTACTGATTCATGAATTCCACGGTGATCTTTTGCCGAGGTCAGAATCCAAGGCCCCAACCCAAGTGTCTGGAGGTGATTCTGGCAAACCAAAACCGTTTCAGGATCGATGAGATCAGTTTTGCTGAGAATTCCGAGAGTTTTTTGTTTTGGAGCTCCCAGCACAGCCCATTGCTCTTGCACCGCGGCGAAAGAGTGTTTTGGGTCTGCAATAAAGCTTGAGCTGTCCACTATTAATATCACGAGGTCTGCATCCTGCGAGGCCCGTCGCGATCTCTCGATTCCTTGACTTTCCACATCATCAGTGGAGTATCGGAGTCCGGCCGTATCTTCTAGGCGCAGCGTGACTTTTCCATGGTTTCCGCGAAGGCTCAGGTGTTCGCGTATGATGTCGCGGGTTGTGCCTGCTTGAGAGGCGACAATAGAGCGTTCTTCACCCAAAAGTGCATTGAAGAAGCTGGATTTTCCCGCATTGGGCAGCCCAACAAATGCCACCTTTACGCCGTCTTGCACCCGCACGCCGCGATCATAACTGGATTCCAGAAGGCGCAAAGCTTCTAGAACAGGTAAGAGCCTTGCCTTCAGCGATGGAAGTCCAAACTCTTCCAGATCCTGATCCGAAAAATCAATCGAGGCCTCAGAAAGCATGACGATCTGGCGCAAGTCTTCTGCCAGGCCCACGATTAAACGGACTTGGGAACCCTCGAGTTTCTCCAGGGCCAGAGTGATCGCTCCGTCGCTAGAGGCAGCAATTAGATCGGCAACGGCCTGGGCTTGGCTGAGTGACAACTTGCCATTTTTGACAGCCCTGAAGCTGAACTCGCCCGGCAAAGCCTGGCGTGCTCCCGCTTCAGCCAGGGTTTCCATGAGCTTTAGCGCGATATAGGAACCACCGTGAAGGTGAAATTCAACCACATCCTCCCCCGTATAGCTTTCGGGTGAGACGAAGCGGACGAATAGGGCATCATCGATCGATGTTCCGCTCAAATCGTGTAATGCAATCCGATGAAATTTGCGGGCTTCCGATCCAGCAGCCGCTTTGGTGTCGCTCAATGATTTGAGTATCGCAAAAGATTTCGGACCACTGATGCGGACAACACAGATCGCACCACCGAGAGCTGTTACGATCGCGGCGATTGTGTCTTCTGAAAAATATGCTCCGGTCGAAACCCTATTTTGCACTTGCGATCGACGTATTCGGAGTAATTCCGAGCTTCTTGTTCAAAATGAGCTGCTGGACTATTCCGGCAACCGCACTGACCAGCATATAAAGCGTCAATCCCGAGGGAAGCGCCAACATGAAGCCGCCAAAAATCAGGGGCATGAATTGGAGCATCTTTTGCTGGACAGGATCAGTTGCCGTATTGGGTGTCAGCTTCTGTTGGATATACATCGTGACAGAAAGCAGTACTGGAGTGACATACAGCGGGTCTTTTGCCGCCAGGTCGTGGATCCAGAGGGCGAAAGGAGCGTGATAAAGTTCTACTGAGCCGTAGAGCACCCGGTAGAGCGCAAAAAAGATCGGCATCTGAACCAAAATAGGCAGACAACCTGCCATAGGATTGTACCCATGACTTTTCATCAAAGTGAGCATCTCGCGATTCAGGGCTTCTTTATCATCCTTGTGCTTTTCACGAATGCGCTGAAGTTGTGGCTGGATCCGCGCCATGTCCTTCATACTCTTCATGCTTTTGTAAGTAAGAGGATAAGTGATCAGGCGGACAAAGATTGTCAGAAATATGATCGCTACACCATAATTGAGGGCGAAGCCGTAAAACCATTTGAGTAATTTGAGCAACGGGTAGGCGACAATTGTAAACCATCCAAAGTCGACCGCATGGTCGAGGAGCGGCTCAACCGATCTCAGGAGTTCAAGGTCTTTCGGTCCGAAATAAACGCGCACCGGGATGCTGACAGAGTTTCCTTGAACCGGATAAACCAAGCTGATTTTGCCCGCGCGTGGGCCCAGTGGCTGAATCAAGGCATTCGGTTCTGTCGGGCTTTGGTTTATAACTGAGAACAGGAAGTACCGGTTGGAAGCCGCGATGTACTTGACCGGGGTTGAAACCGGCAGGACAGCCGAAACATCGGTCAGGTTGTTACGCTCGATGGAGTTATTGGTCCAGTAAAGAAGCTGGCGGTCCTGTTCTTCAGGATCGCTTTCGGCGCCCTGAGAACCCAGCGAAATAAAGGCAAATTTTGGGGCAGCGCCCTTGAACTCGGCGTTCAGTTTTACATCTATATAAGGAGTGTCTGGGGTGGTGGTAATTTCACGGGTGATTTTAAGATTGGAGTCCTCATAGGTCCAGAGCGCGCCATTAGGGATATCGCGGAAAGTTCCCATTGCCTGACTGAGGTACGCCAGGGATGAGTCGTCGAAGGCGAGTTCCATTTCGCCTTCCTGATGGAGAACTGAGCGTAAATCAATTGTTGCGGCATCCTTGGCAATGTCGACCTTGTATCCAGATAGTTTCCAGTCCGAAAAGAACTTGGCGCCATTGGAAACGGTCAGCGGGCCTGTTTTTGAAACAAGAGTTCTGATTTCGGGCTTTTGAGTTATGGCCTGAGGAGGGGTGGAGAGCCCAGAAGAGGCTTTCTCGTTCTGAGAAACAATTGCCGAAGGAGCAGCGGGAATGAGAGCCTTTTGCTGGCGCTGCTGTTCCTCCAGCTGGGCCTGTTGATAAGCAGCCTGCTGGGCGGTTTGCGGTTCAAGGTAATATTTCTGCCATGCGACAAAAATTAAGAAACAAAGGGTAATAGCTAAAAATGTTTTACGATCCATGGTGGAAATCAGGCCCTTTCTTTTCGGAATATAGCTCCGGGGATAGCACAGCTTCTTTGGGAGTGCACGCTTCACTATAAAGGGAGCAGCACCTAGCCGTTTGATTCGGCGTTTTTTTGGCTGGGGGCACGGGGTCAAAACCAGATTTCCCGGAGAAGGGCTGGCATTTGGCTACTCGGATTAAAGTGAGAGCAATGCCCTTCATAAGACCGTGAGTCCGGAGCGCCTCGGGGCCGTATTCACCACAGGTTGGCTGAAACCGGCAACCATAACCGGGTCCTGCCAATGTATGAATCACGGGCGAAATCAGCCAACGATAGGCTCGGGAGAAAACCAGTAAGATAAAATCGAAAAATTTAGCCAATACCCAACACACGGTTCAGCTCATTTCTGAAGCAAAGCCCCAGTTGCCTTGAATAGGGGTGGGCCAGCTTTTTACTGGCGGGGATAACAACATTGTAGTCAAAACTTCCCAGTAAAGGCGCACGTCTGCGGAAAGCCTCGCGTATTTGACGCTTGGTCTTATTCCGGTCAACGGAAGAGCCCTTTGCTTTAAGCGTAATTCCCAGCCGGAAATGACCCAGATCATTTGGAATGCGAAATATAATGCATTCTGATAGCCGGAAGACGGAACTTTGGTTAAAGAACCGCCGGTACTCCCACGAATGAAGGAGCCGCTTCTTGGGTGTTAAAGCCTGCGTACGATCAGATTTAGTCTTAATACTATTTCGAAGCGACGGAGACGCTCAGGCGCTTACGGCCTTTTGCCCGACGTCTTTTCAGGATTTTTTTCCCATTCGGGGTTTTCATGCGAGCGCGGAAGCCGTGTCTGCGGCGGCGCTTGGTGCGACTCGGTTTGTATGTCCTCTGCATAAATACTAAACTCCACTAGAAATTTTGAGATGAGAGAAGTATCGGACCCGCGATCCGTTGTCAAGGAGAAGCCCGCATGCTATGCGATGAGACCTCTTTATGAGAACATCCCTCAACATCGACGTTAATAAATGGCCGGATCTTTGGCAAGCCGCCTACCGGGTAATTGAACAAGAGGTCGTTCCGACCAAGCTTCAGGCCTGGATTCAGCCCCTTGAAATGGCTGGAGTAGAGGAATCTGCTTCGGGAATGCGCGTTCAGCTCGTTGCCGCCAATAAATTTACGGCGGATTGGGTCAGAGATAATTACAGGCAGGTATTGGAATCCGCTTTCACGAGAGCGACGGGCGCCAAGTGTGAAGTTGCCATTTCGTTCAAAGAGGCGGGACAGGATTCTGCAAATGAAGCGGGCGAAGCGGGGCAGGTGAACTCATCTTATCAGCCGCCGATTGAGGACCCCCTGGATCGCTCGATTGAAGTCTCGAGCAATACAGATTCAGGTTCGGGTCAGTTTAATGACCGTGGCCGGAGGCAATCTGATTCCAAGCTGGATAATCGGTATATTTTCAATAATTTTGTTGTAGGCGCGAGCAATCAGTTTGCCCACGCCTCATGCGTCGCCGTCGCAGAAAATCCAGCAAGGCAGTATAACCCCTTGTTCCTTTTTGGCCCGCCCGGCTTGGGGAAAACTCACCTGCTTCATGCTATTGGTAACCATCTTTTGATGAGAAACCCCAATGCCCGGGTTGCGTACCTTTCCGCAGAAGGTTTCGTGAATGACCTGATCGATTCACTTCAACATAAAAAAATGCCGCAGTTCAGGACCAAGTATCGCGATAGTTACGATATGATTCTGATCGACGATATCCAATTTCTCGCGGGCAAGAAGTCGAGCGAAGAGGAATTTTTTCATACCTTCAATGCTCTTCACGGGTCCAAGCGGCAGATCGTGGTGAGCAGTGATCGTCCACCCAAGGAGATCGAGGGCCTGGAAGAGCGTATTCGCACCCGGTTTGAATGGGGTCTGATTGCGGATATAGCGCCACCCGAAATTGAAACTCGTATCGCCATTCTCAAGGCTAAGGCAGAGCGGGACGATATTTATCTTCCGGACGACGTAGCAACATTTTTGGCTACCCACATCAAGTCGAATGTTCGGGAACTCGAGGGCGTGTTGATTCGTTTGCAAGCCCAGGCTTCTTTGACGGGTGCGGAAATTTCGCTGGAGATGGCCAAACACGAGCTCAAAACAGCAATTCCTGAAGAAGGCTCCCACTTTACGGCGGAGGCGATTCAAGCGGCAGTCGTGAAGCATTTCCGGATCCGGGTGCAGGACCTCAAATCAATGAATCGGTCGCGGAATATCGCGATGCCGCGGCAGATCGCCATGTACCTCATGCGGAAATACACGAGCATGGGTTATAAGGAAATCGGGGCCTATTTTGGTGGCAAGGACCACTCCACGATTCTTTATGGCTGTGCGCAAATCGAAAAGAAACTCGAATCCGACAGTCAGATCCGCGATGCGGTGGAAGCAATTCAGAACTTGTTATAGGCGAGCGCCCGGAGAGAGCGCTCACTTGTTTAATTTTGAAACTTGCGCTAACGTGCGGAAGATCAATACGGTGCGGGCGTAGCTCAGTTGGCTAGAGCGCGAGCTTCCCAAGCTTGAGGTCGAGGGTTCGAACCCCTTCGCCCGCTCCATTTTCCCCTAAATAACTTGGCTCTTTCTTCTTTTTGCAGAGTGTTATAATTCGCCTTCTATAATATGAAGTTTGATGTCGTTATCATAGGAGGGGGTCATGCGGGGGTTGAGGCTGCGCACGCAAGCGCAAAGCTTGGCTGCAAAACTGCGCTGATCACTCTCGACGAGACTCGAATCGGCTTTATGTCTTGCAATCCCGCTATTGGTGGTCTGGCCAAAGGACAGTTGGTGAAAGAGATCGATGCACTTGGCGGAGTTATGGGCGTGATCACTGATCAAACCGCTATTCAGTATCGCCGCCTGAATGCGAGCAAGGGTCCTGCGGTGCGGTCATCGCGGGCGCAATGTGACAAAAACCGCTATGCTCAAGCGGCCCAAAAGTTTCTTCGGAATATTCCCAATTTGAGCATTTTATGCGGCGAAATCGCTGAAATCGAAGTAGAGAATGGACGAGTCTGTGGCCTGCAGACGACCGACGGACTTCATTTGGAATGTAGGGCGGCCCTCGTAACCGCCGGCACTTTTTTAAAAGGAGTCATGTTTACCGGATTCGAAAAATCCGAAGGTGGCCGCGCAGGGGATCGGGCTGCCGGTGTTTTAAGCGAAAACCTGCGCAGGTTGGGATTTCAGCTGGGTCGTTTAAAAACAGGAACGCCACCGCGCTTGAAGAAATCGAGCATTGATTATTCTCAATTGACCCCACAGCCGGGTGACGAGCAGCCGGTGCCGTTTTCTTTTTATTTTAGGCCCGAGCGGTTCCCCGTTCTTCCGCAAATTGATTGCCACATTACGTATACGAATGAGAAAACCCACCGAATTATCGAGGCAAACTTCGGGAAATCGCCGATGTACACCGGTCTAATAGAGGGAGTGGGTCCGCGGTACTGCCCTTCAATCGAGGACAAAGTCAAACGATTTACACACCGGTCTCGGCATCAAATCTTCTTAGAAACTGAAGGGTTAGACATAGAAGACGTGTATGCTAACGGCATCTCGACCAGCCTGCCGCGGGAAGTGCAAGATGAATTTGTCCATAGTATCACTGGTTTAGAGCATGCGGAGTTTGTCCGGTACGGCTACGCTGTCGAATACGATTGTATTGATGCCAGAGTCCTGAAGTCGACGCTAGAGTCCAAGGATATCAATGGGTTATTCTTTGCTGGCCAGGTGAACGGCACTTCTGGGTATGAAGAAGCTGCTGCCCAAGGCCTGATTGCTGGCTTGAACGCAGCGTTACAAATTTATAATAAAGAGCCTTTTGTCATTGAGAGGTCTCAAGGATACATGGGTGTTCTGATCGATGATCTGGTTACAAAGGGGGCAGATGAGCCTTACCGGATGTTTACCTCTCGCGCTGAGCACCGGCTTTTGCTCAGAGAGGATAATGCGGATCTCCGTTTGAGTGAGAGGGGTCACGCTCTGGGGTTGCTGTCGGAAGACTCTTACCGGATGTTTTTGGCCAAAGGAGAGGCTATCGCAGCCGCGCGAACGCTGCTTTCAGGTTTTTTTCTTTACCCCACAGAGGAGACGAATCAAAGGCTGGCGAAGGAACTCGGTCTGGGTGCATTGAAAGACCGGGCAGGAGCGGACGCACTTCTTCGAAGACCGGAATTCAGCTGGAAGACGCTTTGTACGTTCGGCATGACCGGTGAGGTAATCCCTTGCGATGCTGCCGAGCAGGTCGAGATCCAGATTAAGTACGAAGGCTATATTCGACGGGAGATGGAGCTGCTTTCGGGTATGGCAAAGTATGAATTACTGAGAATTCCTTCGGAGCTTGATTTGGAAAAGGTTCCGGGCTTATCAAACGAAGTGAAATCCCGCTTTCGCGCGAGCCGACCCGAAACGATCGGCCAGGTATCGCGGATGAGGGGGGTTACTCCTGCAGCAGTAGCAAATTTGCTGATCTTTTTGAAAATGAATACTGGTTCTTTGAACCGAGTAGTCGAGGTGAGTCGTGATTAATCAAGGCGAGTCAGCACAGGAATCTCAGTTACGAGCCTATTTAACAGAACTGAGCCCGCTTTTGAGCGAAGCTCAGAATGATTTGATCCTCCAGTTTTACAGGAAGCTCGTGACAGAGAATGAAATCCAGAATCTCACGCGTCTGATTTCTCCCCGGGCTTTTATAGAAGGGCATTTGCAAGACGTCCTGGCACTCTTGAAGTCAGGATTAATGAATTTCCCAGCGTTGGATCTGGGTTCAGGGGGTGGGGTTCCGGGGCTGCTTGCTGCCTGTATTTCGCCGGGGAGCTGGGTTTTGACCGAATCCGAGGGTAGAAAGGCTGAATTCCTATCAAAAACGACGGAAGAGCTGGGACTTTCTAACGTTAAAGTGTTTTCAGGGCGTGCGGAGCTCTTTTTAAAGTCCAATTCAGTGTCTTCGATCGTTGCCCGGGCCGTGGGTCCGGTTGGGCGAATTTATTCGTGGTTGGAGACATGTTCCACGTGGAACAATCTCGTTCTATTGAAAGGACCGGGTTGGGAAAAGGAGTGGATTGAATTTTCTGCGGGTCGAAACAGCAGGAGACTGAAAATCGATGGGCATTTTGATTATATCGTTGGCCCGGAGAACAAACAAAGGGTGATCATCCGTCTTTTGCGTGTTCCACGTGGAACAAAGAAATAGAATAGAGCTAATTTTTTCCAAACGAAATAACGAAGCCACTGCATAGCCAACTCTATCCATAATATGGCTATCCAAAAAAATAATAAACTTCGTAAAAATAATCTTGCTCGTTTAGATATTCACGGTTAGCCTACCGGAATAGATTTCATGTTTTTAGAGTTTTTAGCCTTAAAACGATTATCCACACCAACCACAACCACACATTACGGGGGCGCTGATTGCAGGCGCCCCCGAAAAAGTGGTTTGTTCGCGGAGAGGAAATAGCGGATGGGTAAGATTATCGCGATCGCAAATCAAAAGGGCGGAGTTGGCAAAACAACTACGACCGTGAACTTGGCCGCATCACTCGCGGTAGCCGAAAGAAGGGTTCTTGTAATTGATTTTGATCCACAGGGCAACGCATCGTCGGCCCTGGGGGTTGATAAGGCAGCCGTCGCAAGCGCAAAAACTGTTTATCATGCGCTGATCGGCGAAGCGAAGATGTCAGAAGTGATTCGGCCAACTGAATTGGAATGCTTGTTTGTTGCCCCTTCCAATACGGATCTCTCAGGAGCTGAAATTGAATTAGTGACGGCCTTTGCACGCGAAAGCAAATTGAAGGCCTCTCTCGCAGAAATCAAGGATCAATACGATTTTATTCTGCTCGATTGTCCTCCCTCCCTAGGCTTGCTGACCATCAATGCCATGAATGCCGCCGACAGCTTTCTGGTTCCTTTACAGTGCGAATATTTTGCACTCGAGGGATTGTCTCAGCTGATGCACACGGTTTCGCTGATACGACAAAGTATCAATCCTGGCCTTGCCGATGAGGGCATCGTGCTGACGATGTATGATACCCGCAACAATCTCGCCCATCAGGTTGTAAAGGAAGTTCGCACCCATTTTGGCGACAAGGTGTTTGAGACAACCGTTCCGCGCAATGTGCGCCTGAGCGAATGCTCCAGCTTCGGTAAGCCGATTGTCCTCTACGACATCGACTCAAAGGGCTGTCTTGCTTATTTGAATTTAGCGAAGGAGCTTTTGGCAAGGAATCAGCCAAAGGCAGTGGCTCCAATGCGAACTGAGCGTGTCGAAGAGGCCGCGCCAGTTTCAATGACTATTTGAGTGAGTGATGTCTAACGGAGGGGTTGTGACACAAAAGCAGGTTTTAGGTAGAGGCTTGGGGTCGTTATTTCCTGGCGTAGGAGCAATGCCACAAACCGGAGCTGGGTTGCCGCCAGCCGGCGCAATTTCGGCAGGACCGGCGTCGATTGCGGTTCAAGCGCCCGTTGTGACGAGCGAGGCTAATAAAGATCGGCACATGGGAATTGCGCTCGCTTTTGTCGATGACATTCAGGTCAATCAATATCAGCCGCGCCGCGAGTTTGATCCGGCCGCAATTGAGGAACTCGCGCAGTCCATTCGTGAGAATGGAATCATCCAGCCGCTCGTTGTACGGAAAACTGCCATTGGTTCGTACGAACTGATCGCTGGCGAGCGGCGTTTGCGGGCGGCAAAAAAAGCTGGACTCAAGCAAATTCCCATAGTGATTCGCCGGTCGACTGATCGGGAAGCACTCGAGCTTGCGTTGATTGAAAATATTCAACGCGAGAATCTGAACTGCATTGATACGGCGCTCGCTTACTTTCAGCTCATTCAGGATTTTTCTCTGACCCAAGAGGAAGTTGCACTTAAGGTCGGTAAAGACCGGGCGAGCGTGGCCAATCACATTCGATTGCTCAGGCTTCCCGAGGCGATTATCGATGATTTGAAAAAAGGTATTCTTACCTTTGGACATGGTAAGGCTCTTCTGAGTCTTGAGGACAGCGAGCTTCGCCTTCGCGCTCGGGCGCAGATCATTGAATACCGGATGAGCGTTCGAGACACCGAGGCGCTCGTTGATAAAATGAAGTCGGGTGCCGTAATTGATTCCGCAGCCGCCGTTCCGCCGATTTCAGCTGCAGTCGTTCTTTCGCCGGTTAGAGCGCGCCTGGTGAATCTTGCACAAAATCTGACTCGAGTCTGGTCGACACGAGTGGAGCTTAAAGGTTCGGAGCGCCGCGGCAAAATTACTTTTCATTATAGTTCACGCCAAGAGCTTGATCGGTTGCTGGAAGCCATGCAGAATCAGAAGGTATGAAAAATCAGCGACTCACGGTTTCTGCGGCCGACACGGCGGTTACAGGTGTAATCGATCATGGCTGCGAATTTGAAGGGAAGCTTTGCTTCACCGGCACTGTCAGGATTGGCGGAGTATTTCGCGGGGAGATATTTACCCCCGATGTGCTCGTTATCAGCGAAGGCGCTCGGGTGAATGCTGAAATCGAAGCCGGCGCCGTGATCATCAGCGGTGAAGTGAATGGCAGCATCCGGGCGAAGCATCGGGTTGAAATTCACCGGCCGGCAATTTTTCGGGGAGATATTCTTACCCCCAGCTTGAGCGTTGATGAGGGCGTGATTTTCGAAGGTGTCAGCAAGATGGCTCAGAGCTCTCCTGGCATGACCAAGGCTTTTGCCGCAGTTTCGAAATCCTAGTTGACCCGTGTTGGCAGGGCATGTTAGCCAACTTTAAAGTTTCTGAACTATTTTAGGAGTTTGAATTGAGCGCCATTCTCGAGCAGCTTGGTTTGGATGGATCATTTTTCATTCAAGTCGCAGTTTTTGCGGTCTTGTTCTTTGTTCTTACGCGGGTGTATTTCCGCCCGTTTATGAAGCTATTTGATTTACGTCATCAGCGCATCATTACGGACAGACAGGCGGCCGAAAAACTGATGTCCGAAGCCGATTCAAAATTCGAAGACTACAAAAACAAAATTGCCCAGGAACGCGCGGCAGCACGCAGGGACTTTGAATCCGTAATACAGGCTGCGCGCGCGGATGAATCAGCTATTCTTGGTCAGGCAAGGGATGAGGCGAAGAAGATCACCCAATCGACTGCCGAAGCCATCGCCGGCCAGCGGGATCAGTTAAAGAAGCAGTTGGAAGGCGATGTTGATGTGCTTGCCACCGCAATTGCTGAAAAACTTCTTTCAAGGAAGGTTTAAATTAAAAACCATGAACACCTTGATTTTACCATCCATAAACCTTCTTATCCTGCTTGCGGTGCTGTTTTATTTTCTGCGGCAGCCGATCAAGGATTTTGTGAAAGCTCGTCACCATTCCGTGGCCACGGAGCTGCAGAAATCGCAGGGTATGCTGCGTGAATCAAAAATAAAATACGACGAATTTGTAACGCGACTTTCTTCCGTGGATTCAGAAATAGAAAGTTTGCGAATGACGTCCAGACAAGATGCACTCGAGATGAAAGCGCGAATTCTGGCTCAAGCCCAGAAGCTCTCTGTCAACATCCAGTCGGATGCCAAAAATGCTGCGATGACCTTGAGGAATGAGCTTAAGAGCGAATTATCCAAGGAGCTGGGCGAAGCAGTCCTGAGTCGTGCGGCCAAGATCATTTCAACCAAACTTTCGTCTGCCGATCATTCTAAGATTCGTAACGATTTTGCCCGCCAAGTGGGGGGTTCCCAATGAGCGTCGCACACTCCTACGCAAAGGCGCTCTACGAGGCAGCAATCGACTCCACAAAAACCGAACTGCAATTGGACCAGATTGCCGCAGAGATTGATAAGCTCGTGGCGCTTGTGGCCGGGCATAAGGAACTTCGAATTGTGCTGAACGGACCACTCGCAAGCGCCAAAGAAAAAGGCGCTGTATTGGATGCGGTTTTTAGTAAGTCGGAGGCACCGAAGCTGGTGCTGGATTTCCTAAAACTGCTGGCGCGAAAGGGTCGCTTCTCGGAGCTTCCCGCGGTACGAGAGGCGTTTTATAAAATCCGCCTGGCCGCCAACGGCGGCATGGCGGGGACGCTCGTTTCCGCAGAGCAGCTGGCTACAGCGGATATCGAAGAGCTCACCAACGTGTTCAGCAAGAAGCTTGGAAAAAAGGTAGCATTCGAGGTTTCTACCGATTCTTCTCTTTTGGCAGGAGTTAAGGCTCATGTGGGTGGAGTGACATATGATGGCACTCTCCGTGCTGAGCTAGAACGCCTTCGTGACAGATTAACTATTTAGCATTTATTTGATTCGAGGAAAGCATGCAGATTCGTCCAGAAGAAATTACCCAGATCCTGAAAACTCAGCTTTCGGACTTCGATAAGAAACTCGATATTTCCGAGACCGGGACCGTGGTCGCCGTAGGCGACAGCGTCGCAAAGGTTTATGGACTTGAGAAGGCCATGGCAGGAGAGCTGGTTGATTTCGGTAATAATGTTTCCGGAATGGTTCTCAACCTGGAAGAGGAAAGCGTTGGAATCGCGGTTCTCGGTGACGATACGCTGATTAAAGAAGGTTCGACCGTCAAGCGTACCGGACGAATTGTTCAGGTACCGGTGGGCAAGGAGCTCTTGGGCCGTGTAGTGAATGCCTTGGGTTTACCCATTGATGGTAAAGGTGAGCTGGGCGGCAAGGAATTCCGGAAAGTGGAAATCAAAGCCCCCGGAATTGTCGCTCGACAGTCGGTAAAAGAACCCCTGCAGACCGGATTGAAAGCCGTTGATTCCATGATTCCAATTGGACGCGGACAGCGCGAATTGATCATTGGCGATCGGCAGACCGGAAAGACCGCACTCGCAATTGACACAATTATCAACCAGAAGGGCCGCAACGTATTTTGTATTTACGTTGCCATCGGCCAGAAGCAATCCACGGTTGCACAGGTTGTAGATAAACTCCGTCAGCAAGGTGCGTTGGAGCATACAATTATCGTAGCGGCTTCTGCTTCCGAGCAGGCCCCGATGCAATTCCTGGCAGCTTATGCCGGTGTGACCATGGGCGAATGGTTCCGTGATAACGGAATGCATGCTTTGATTGTTTACGATGATCTGACTAAGCAGGCGCAAGCCTATCGGCAGCTCTCGTTGCTTCTGCGCCGTCCTCCGGGTCGCGAAGCTTATCCTGGCGACGTCTTTTATTTGCACTCGCGTCTGCTTGAACGCGCAGCGAAGCTTTCAGATGCGCTTGGTGGCGGTTCTTTGACCGCGCTCCCGATTATTGAAACCCAGGCCGGTGATGTCTCTGCGTACATTCCGACCAATGTGATATCTATTACTGATGGACAGATTTACCTCGAAACCGACCTGTTCTATTCCGGTGTCCGGCCGGCGGTGAACGTCGGACTTTCGGTTTCCCGCGTCGGCGGCAGTGCCCAGACGAAAGCCATGAAGCAGGTCGCGGGCTCACTTCGTCTGGACTTGGCCCAGTACCGCGAGAAGGCAGCATTCGCGCAGTTCGGTAGCGATCTCGACGTTGCGACCCAGAGACAGCTCCAACGTGGTCAACGTCTGGTTGAAATTTTAAAACAGGGTCAATATGTTCCGATGTCCGTTGAAAAGCAGGTATTGATGATTTACGCCGGCACTAACGGGTTTCTGGATAGTTACCCGGTCGACAAGCTTGGTGCATACGAGCGGCAGCTATTTGATTTTGTTGAAAAGAAACACCCGGAAATTTTTTCTGAAATCGTCACTAAGGGTAAAATTGACGATGCCCTCAAAGCGACAATCAATGCGAGCTTGAAAGAGTTTGACGGGGTCTTTTCGGCCTAAGCAGGCACGGATAAATTATGGCAAGCATCAAGGACCTTAGAAAGCGTATTAGTTCTACAAAGAATACGCAGCTGACGACGAAAGCCATGAAAATGGTATCGGCCGCAAAACTGCGTCGTGCGCAAGATGCGATCACCAACCACCGTCCATACGCAAGAAGAATTGATGCTTTGATCAGGCAGGTTTCGGCCATGGCGGAGTCACCTGAAGATCAACCCCTGCTTCGGAAGCAGCGGAATATCGAGGCGGGCGATAAGAAAAATGTCATGCTGGTGCTCGTTACCTCTGATCGCGGACTGTGCGGCGCGTTCAACGGAAACATAATTAAGGCGGCAGCACGCTGGGTGGCGGCAAATTCAGATTTTTACAACAAAATCGAGCTCTCTTTTGTCGGCCGCCGAGGCTACGATTTTTTCAAAACTAAAAAAATCACGCTGGGTACTTACTTTCAGGAGCTGGGTGGTAAGGTCACCTTTTTCAAAGCCAAGTCATTGTCAGACGCCGTTATCGACTCCTATCTGTCCGGACGGGTTGATGAAGTAAAGTTCATCTACAACGAATTCAAAAATGTCATGAGCCAGAAGGTAGTCGTGGAAAATTTCCTGCCCCTTCAGGACGAGGCGCCCACGAGTTCTGCAACCAGTGCTGCGGCAGCCGGTACACCGATTGCCGTTGAAACCGGCGTTTACATCATAAGACCGAGTTTGAAAGAGATTCTCGATGAATTGCTGGCGAAGCATTTTGCCATTCAGACATTCAGAATCATGCTTGAATCACAGGCCGGAGAGCACGGTGCCCGCATGTCGGCAATGGAAAGTGCCACCAAGAACGCCGGAGAAATGATTCGTAAACTGACGCTGCAGTACAACAAACAGCGGCAGGCGGGAATTACCAAAGAATTGCTTGAGATCATCGCGGGCAGCGAATCTCAAAAAACTTGATTCAGTAGTCTTAAGGAGAAACGAGAGTTTATGTCAGCAACTGCAACAAAAGAAAACTTAGGTCGAATCAAGCAGATCATCGGACCCATTATCGACGTAGAGTTCGAGTCGGGTCATCTGCCCGCGATCTACAACGCTATTCGTGTTACTAATCCGAGCATTAACGACAAGGAATGGAACCTTGTCCTGGAAGTCGCTCAGCACCTTGGTGAGAACACGGTTCGTTGTGTCGCCATGGACAGCACGGACGGAATGGTGCGCGGTCATCCGGCAAAAGATACCGGCGCGCAAATTCAGATGCCAGTAGGTCGCGAGACCCTTGGACGAATCCTGAACGTCATCGGCGAGCCGGTGGATGAACTCGGCCCGGTAAATACGAAGAAGACCTATCCGATTCATCGTGCGGCTCCCAGCTTCCGCGATCAATCCGTGCAGGTTCAGCCCTTTTTCACGGGAATCAAGGTAGTTGATCTTCTCGCTCCCTATGCTCGCGGCGGCAAGATTGGTCTCTTTGGTGGCGCCGGTGTAGGCAAGACCGTGCTAATCATGGAACTCATCAACAATATTGCCACCCAGCATGGTGGCTTTTCAGTCTTCGGCGGCGTAGGTGAGCGTACCCGTGAAGGTAACGATCTTTGGGTGGAGATGAAAGAATCCGGAGTTATCAACAAGACCGCGTTAGTTTACGGCCAGATGAATGAGCCGCCAGGCGCGCGTGCTCGCGTCGCCCTCTCGGCCTTGACAGTGGCGGAGTATTTCCGCGACGAAGAAAATCAGGACGTTCTTCTGTTCATTGACAACATCTTCCGTTTCACGCAGGCAGGTTCAGAAGTATCTGCTCTGTTGGGACGCATTCCCTCTGCTGTCGGCTACCAGCCAAATCTGGCAACCGAGATGGGTGAGCTCCAGGAGCGAATTACCTCTACGAATAAGGGATCGATTACATCCATTCAGGCCATTTATGTGCCTGCTGACGATTACACCGATCCGGCTCCGGCAACGACCTTTGCACACCTTGATGCGACGACCAATTTGTCGCGTCAGATTGCCGAGCTCGGGATTTATCCAGCAGTGGACCCCCTGGCTTCGACATCCCGTGTCTTGGATCCCCGGATCATCGGCGAAGAGCATTATAATGTTGCGCGCTCTGTTCAGCAGGTGCTTCAGCGATATAAAGAGTTGCAGGATATTATTGCCATTCTTGGAATGGACGAACTTTCGGAAGACGACAAGCTGGTCGTCACCCGGGCACGTAAGATCCAGCGCTTCCTTTCCCAGCCGTTCTTTGTTGCCGAACAATTTACCGGAATCAAAGGTAAGTTCGTCAAGATTGAGGAAACCATCAAAGGCTTCCGTGAAATCGTCGCGGGTCAACACGATGATATTCCTGAGCAGGCATTCTGGATGGTCGGAACGATTGAAGAGGCCGTCGAGAAAGCCAAAACTCTGCGCTGAAGCGTTGAGTGGGTTTGATTCAGGAGAGGTAATATGAGTCTAAAACTGACAATTCTTTCTCCAGAGCGCAGGCTTCTAGAGAATGTTTCAGCAGAGTCGGTGACCCTCTTTGGCAGTGAAGGCCAGATTCAGATCATGCCGGGTCATGCTCCGTTCATTGGAGTTCTTGAAACAGGGACGTTCAGCTATCGGCCCGCCGGAGGCCAGGACATCGTCGGAGCGATCTCCCACGGCTTTTTTGAGGTAAAAGACGACAAGGTGGTCGTTACGGCCGAGACTCTGGAACTCAAGGCCGAGATTGACGTAAACCGGGCAAAGAAAGCGCAGAAACTGGCCGAGGACGCACTCAAAGCAGCAGACCTGGACGAAAAGAAGTTTAAAAAATACCAGCTGAAGTTGCAGAGATCCTTGATTCGGCAGCACTTGGGTGAGTAGTCAACCGAACTGATCCCGGAATCTTTTGCCTATCCTCGAATAGTCGGAGTGCTATTCGGATAACTTGCAGAAGGTTTGAATTACCGTTATTCTTTTACTAATGATCAGGTTGCGTGGTGCACTCGTCCTGCAAGGAATGCAGTCGAGGTTTCACCGTCGAGAGCAATTTGCATCATTTGTATAGTATAATTGGGGCTTTTTCGAGCTTGTGAAAGGATTCATTCGTTCGTGTTCACTAGGATGGTGAGAGGTTCATTATCTTCGGATGCCGTATATGCTTCGGGCGTTGCATCGCTCGTAAGTGGCATTTCTATTCTCATTGCCGCCAATTTTGCAATTTCTTCATTCAGATCCGCGCCGGACGTGACGGTGGATTTTGGAAACTTGACCTGGCTTTCTAAAGCCAAAGTGAGCGCGCTGAGCGCGGGGTCGGTGGAAAAGCTGAATGCTGCTCTTCCCTCGGACCTGACTTATGCCCCGCTTCCGCAGCGAAGGCTAGCAGCTAAAATAGTCATCAGAGCAAAAGCAAAGCCTCATCGCGATGCCATACAGATTTCACGGGCAGCGCCAGCGATTGCCGTTGAGCCGGTCCTGACGGAGCCGACAGAAGCTCAAAAGCTGGAAAACATTCATCTCATGTTGAGGGCCCGGTTTATAGCCCTGGCGATAGACGTCGCTCCTGTTCAGATGGTTACTCAGGTTCAAAATCTGAATAACCAGAAGTTAAAACCGAGACGACTGAATATCCATCCTCGAAAAAAGTCAACTTTGTCCGTAAAAGCAGTGTCTTCCCCAGCGCAAACTAACGACGAGATCAACACTAAGCGGGCTTTTGAGCCGGAGACCCAACCCGTTGATTCAACACAGGTGCTCCTGGCTGCGCTGCAGAGTCAGGAAAACCTGGATCTGAATCGAGCCATCCAGGCCATAGCAGAGCGGGTATCGGGCCTTACAGATTCACAAAAATCTATAGAAGTTAATAATAATGCCCACGAAAAATTGGTTAGCCATCAATCCAACGACCGAGAACTTTCGGATCACCTGAATATTCAAAAGGCGGTACAAGCATTGGCACCGGTTGTGAGGACCAGTGAAGAGCGTCTGACAACCGGTAGAGCAGATGGGCCGCCGAAGCCTGACAAAACGGAATCATCACCAGAGTCAATGCAAGCAGCAGCTTTACACCCCGCTGCGCCGGCGCGTTTGACGGATAAAATTGAAGACAGGGTTGTGACTACTCAATCGGCACCTATCGGGATCTTTTCAAAAAATGAATACTCACCAAAAGTTGGATATCCAGGATCTTTTCCCGGAAAACGCGCCTGGTATATAAAGGATGACGGTGCTCCCGCGAATCCAGCTCCCCGACCGGAGGTCGTTCCCACACCAAAGCCGACCGAACCTGCTGATAGATTCAAGGCGTCCGCCGAAAACAAGAAATCTCTGACTGCCGTAAGTACCGTCGATCCTTCGAGCTGTCTTGAGGCCTTCAACTGGGCGCAGGAAATTCCTTATTGCGATCATCGTGCACTTACCCAAGAATTCGTTGATGCTGCAGCATCGCCCGGTTCCTGGGTTCTGGCTCAGGCAAAAGATCACTGGCCAACATTGCACTGGAAATCCGGGCGCAACTTCGCCGCTCCGGTGATCTCAAACAATTCATCCATTCTCTTGAGCAAGATTGCCGAAACAAATATTCAGGCCGAGGCGGGAATTGTCTTCGGGAAACTGAGCCCAGGATGGAATGTTTCCATTTCCGGTCGAGCAGATCAGCCAATTATACTCAACAGCAGAAATGAGCTGATCAATGCGGCGAATGCCGATAGTGAAACCTACTTCGCATTCCTGAACGCAGAGCCCGGCGCAGCGCTGGTCTATTTTAAAAATTCAGCAAAAGGGACCTCGGGAAGTGTGGCAATCCCGGTTTTGAATGGATCAGCAACCTTCGTTGATTTAAGTCGCATCTCTTTCAAAAAAGTATCCGGCAAAGTATTTAATGCGGAGGCAAGACGAGCCAGGGGCCTGCGGGGAGTCGCAGTCACTGTAATTGATCAGCCGCAGTCTGCAATAACGGGCAATGATGGAAGTTTTCAAATAGAGAGAATTGCCGTAGTCGATGACATGCCGGTGTATCTCGAAACCGGCATAAAAGACGAATATCCGCAGCGTTATCGCGTTCCGGCGCGGCAGCTCAATGAAGTGGCGCTTTACCGTTTTTCAGAAAATACAGTAGATGATTGGGTCAGCCAGATCGAGGGCGGAGTGAGTTCAGAAAGTGCACTGATCATTGGAGCGGTTCCACAGCTCGTGTCAGCGGCACCCCAAAAGCAGCTGTTTGCCTCTGTACGCAGTCTTTTGGAGACTCAAGTCCTCGTACCGGAGACGTACTCTCTTTCCTCCGAGGGTGAATTGAAGTTACAGACGCAGCTGCCAATCTCGGGTATTGCGACGCGATTCATGGCAGTACAGATACCGGGTGGACCGGTGGTTGTTGGTGCCAAAGATGATTCTAATGCTGGCGTCTGGTCTGAACTGCTCTTAACTTCGCCCAGAGTGATCAGCGTCGTTGGTCCGTACTGATTCGTGGCCCTGACGCAAGTAGCGGTCGAGCTTTGCCTGACGGTGCTTTTCGCCTGCGGGAAGCCTCCACAAACAGCAAACTGACATTGTCCCGCTCTCCGGGTACAGCGACGAGAAGGTCCGGTGGGAAGCGGCGGCTCAGGTCTCGGATGTCCGGATTCAGTAGTTTGAATTCCTGCAGATTAATTCCGCGGTGAAGCGCGAACGCCAAAGGATTTGGATAATTGCCGGGGGATTCATAGACGATAGGCCGAATCAGGGTCTTGGGCACTTCGCCGTAGAGCCGGTCTCTGTATGTTTCGGCGTACAGAACGGCCAGAAACTCGGGATAATAATTGCGGCTGGCCCAGCCAATAGTCCCCTTCCTTTTCGAACAAAAAGAAAAATAGGGCGCAATCGTTTTAAAGTCCTCACTCGCGGCAATTTTTCGTAAACTGCGAGTGCCATGGTTGTAAGAAGTAATTGCAAGGGCCCAGTTTTTCAGGACGCGAAAATTTCTTTTCAGGAGTTTTCCGGCTGCAACCGTGGACTTTAATGGTGAGAGACGTTCATCGATCTTGGCATCCTCGTCGATCATCAGAAACTCGCGACCCGAATCGGGCATAAATTGCCAGACCCCCGTAGCGCCGACACGAGAAATCGCCGAATATGTGAATGAGCTTTCCACCAGACTAAGCCGGGTCAGCTCAATCGGGAGATTCATTTTCGAAAAAATAAGTTCCATCTTGGGGAAAAACGTTTCTGCGGCAATCAGCCCCTTGATGATGTTGTCGCGTTGGCCGGTTTGCGACCGCATGTGCTTTTTAAGATCCGCGAAATCGTGTTTATGTGGCAGATTTCTTGTCGCTTTCAGAATCAGTTTTTGTTCGCGCGATGGATTCTTGGGACGTGAATTTCTGGCAAGTGATGCAAAAGCCGTTTTATAAGCGGCGATGGTTTTTTTGAGTTTATTCTTTACGATGACTTCGTACACCAGGCGGCTCTTGGCAGTCTCGGCTGTCCTGCGAAAGTCGAGCGCTTCATAAATCACATCCGGATGACGGGAATCATAGAGCACAATATGTTGAGTCGTGAAGCGGGTATAGATTTTAAGCCAGAATGTGACAGCGGGTCTGATCTCATGGGGAATTTTGAATTTCGAATTGATCTTGTTTTCTTTGTCCCTGGCTACTTCATTCAGAACTGAATCCGAAAAAGATGGATTGTAAAGATTCGCCGGAGACGAGTATGGAAGAGTGAGCGCCGCTTCGACGCTGAACTCACTCATATCAGTCCACATGACAGGATGGTTGTAGGCGGCAGTCGCAACCGAGCTTGCGCTCGATACCAAGAAGACAGCTATTGCTGCGGCGAAGCCTGAATATCGGTGAAACGGAATACGTGTGAACACTTTCATCAAGCACCTCATTAGCAATTACCCTGCCGCGACTAAATATGACCTAATGTCGCGAAATTATAGCAGATTTTAGGTTTGACGGTGTAAACACTCTTGACAGTTGCCTAGGATATGCCGTTATTAAAGGGGAGCAAAAATACACATGACCGCGAACACCCCAGAAAGCCCTTCATTTGAAAAAGCCCTTGAGCAACTGCAGCAAACTGTAAAGCGTCTCGAAAGCGGCGATCTCGGGCTAGAGGACGCGCTTAAAAATTTTGAGGATGGGGTCCGCCTCACCAGAACTTGTCAGCAGCAGCTCGCAGTTGCAGAGCAGCGTGTGGATGTTTTGATGAAGACGGGTTTGGACGGCTCCGTTGAAACACAGCCGTTCCGCTCTGGCAGAAATAATCCGTAATATGTCTCTTGCGGGAACACGTGGCCTCGACGATCTGAAAAAGCAAAACCTTCCCGGACTCGAGGAACTCGCCGCGGAGATTCGTCACCGCATACTCTCAGTTTGCATGAAAAACGGTGGACATCTCGGCGCCAGTCTCGGAGCGGTGGAGCTTGCAATTGCCTTGCATTACTGCTTTGAATCGCCCCAAGAACCCATTATCTGGGACGTTGGGCATCAGGCTTACGCTCACAAGCTGCTTACGGGAAGATGGGACCGGTTTTCGTCACTGCGAACACTGAACGGAATCTCTGGATTTCCGTCCAGGGCGGAATCCGAGCACGATGTATTTGGCGTCGGGCATAGCAGCACATCGCTTTCGGCAGCGCTGGCTTTCGCCTGGGCCCGCAGAGGAACGCCCCAGTGGACCGTTGCGGTAATTGGTGATGGAGGTTTAACCGCCGGGCTAGCATTCGAAGCTTTGAATAACTTCAGCTCCAGAGAGATCGGTCCAGCGCTGATCGTGCTGAACGACAACCAGATGTCCATATCGCAAAGTATAGGAGCACTCTCAACCCTGATCTCTTCAGGAGGTGCCCCCATGTTTTTCGAGCAAATAGGGCTTGAATACATTGGTCCGCTTGATGGCCACGATCTTCGTGCCTTGACGGCAGTATTCAATGGCCTCAAGCTGCGCGAAGTTTCTGGCAGTCCACGCCCCGTACTGGTTCATGTTATTTCGCAAAAAGGCAAAGGCTATGCCCCCGCAGAAGAGCTCCCGGAAGCTTTTCATGGAATCAATCCGCTGTCCGAAAAGGTCTACAATAAAGCCGATTCCCCTATGCGCAACCAGAGCTACAGTGAGATATTTGGTACGGCTCTCTGTGCCCTTGCGAAAGAGGACCCCAGAATTCTTGCCATTACTGCTGCGATGCCGGAGGGTACAGGGCTTGCGGAATTCGGCCGGACCTGGCCGGAGCGCTTCTTTGACGTTGGTATAGCGGAATCACATGCCGTCACCTTTGCCGCAGGCCTGGCGGCAAACGGGTACAAACCAGTGGTTGCAATCTACAGTTCATTTCTTCAGCGTGGACTGGATCAGCTTATTCATGATGTCGCCCTTCAAAATTTCGGGGTGGTCTTCGCAATTGACCGCGCTGGCTTAGTCGGGGCGGACGGAGCAACTCATCATGGAGTATTTGATCTGTCTTTTCTGTCCATGATTCCAGGGCTTCGGATATTTGCTCCCGAATGCAATTCAGATATGAGCGTTTTACTCAAGCGGGCTGTCAGTGCAGACGGTCCAGTTGCCATTCGCTACCCCAGGGGCGCGGCTGCCTGTTGTTGTGTGCCGCTGATCAATGGGATCAGGTGCCATCAGAAGCCTGATTCCGGTTTTGCCCCTCAACTGATTCTGATCGCTGCGGGGGCGGCCACTCATCGCGTTAAGTCTGCGATTGAGCTTCTTGGGCCGAGTGCGGCCGGAATTCTCTTTCTTTCGACGCCGGAGCTCAAGCCACTTCCTTCCGCGCTGATCCTGGCACTGCAAGAGTATCCTGGTGCCCCGGTCTTGTGCGTGGAAGATTCTATTCTTCACGGAGGCTTTGGGCAAAGCCTTGCGGTTGCCTGCGGAGCACGTGCGGGCCAGATTCATTTCGCCGGATACTCAGAACATTTCATCACCCACGGAACAACGATGGAACTCGAAGCGAGGGAGGGCGTTTCTCCGGAAGGAATCGCCTCTCGTATCATATTTTTACTGAAACAGAATCAATGTAATGAAAAAGCGGATTGATATATTATTAACCGAAGCCGGCCATGCCCCCACAAGAGCGCGAGCCCAGGCGCTTCTTCTTTCGGGTAACGTTCTTGTGAATGATGAACCCGTAACAAAAGCTGGTCAACTTGTTGACCACTCCGCCAGCATCCGTATTCGGGGCGCAGACCATCCTTATGTTTCAAGGGGCGGTATTAAATTGGCGGCCGCATTGGATGCATTCAAAATCGACGTTACCGGGAAAACCGGATTGGATATTGGGGCCTCTACTGGCGGGTTTACCCAAGTGCTCCTGCTTCGCGGAGCACAAAAAATACATGCAGTGGATGTGGGCCATAGTCAGCTGGCTTGGAAAATACGCCAGGATTCCCGCGTGGCAGTCTATGAAAAAACGAATGCCAGGAATATGGCCTACGAGACCATTGGCTGTCGGGTTGATATCATAGTGATCGACGTTTCATTTATTTCCCTGGAGAAGGTGCTTCCCGGCCTTATTCAATTTGCGACGCCAGAGACTGACTGGATTACGCTGATTAAACCGCAATTCGAAGTGGGCAGAGAAAAGGTCGGTCAAGGAGGCTTGGTGCGCTCTGAAGACGACCGACAAGCGGTTGTCACAAGAATCACTTCTTTTGGTGAAACCCTTGGCCTCCTACGGCAGGGCTTGGTAGAATCTCCAATTACAGGAACAGAAGGTAACAAGGAGTTTCTCGCACATTGGAAACGTTCAGGAAATCGATCATCAGTGGCAGGTTGAGATACTTCTTTGTAGCCGTGGTAATGGTTTCCCTTATTTTTCTAGCGGCGTGTTCGACCACCGCAAAACGTGGCTCGGATGATCGTGGACAGGACCAGACGAGGACTGACGAGAGGGGTACTCCAACCCAGGACACGGAAATGATGGGTCCTCCTGAGCCTCTCGGTCCGCCGACACCGCCGGCTCCCGAGCAATTTGGTCCCGAGGTTCCAAGGCAGCGTTCGGTTGTCGTGGTGCTGGGGCCAGGAATGGCACGTGGCTTTGCTCACGCTGGTGCCCTCCGCGCCCTGCACGAAGCCAAAATTCCGATTAGCGCAATTCTCGGAACGGAAATTGGCAGCTTGATGGCTGGGCTTTATGCGTCCAACCCCAATATCAATCAATTTGACTGGATGTTGATGAGATTCAAACGCAACGTGCTCACAACCCGGGAAAACGTTTTCACGAAAGTATTTGAAAAATCCGGACGCCTGCCGATTGATCGCGAGTTGGAGCGGGCTTTTGGAAACAAACAGCTCCAAGACACAACGATACCCGTTCGAGTCGCAATCGAGTTCAAGAACTCTGGACTTGCCGTTGTACCTAATCGCGGCCGCCTTTCGGAAGCTGTTCGGGCCGCGCTGGCTGTTCCGGGCGTTCTGGATGCGGCAAGCTGGGAGGGGGCTCTTGCTGTTTCGGCTGAAAACAGCAAACCGTTTCTGATTGAAGAAGCGCGTGATCTTAACCTGGGGCCGGTGCTTTTGATTGATGTCGGTACCAACAGCCGGACTGGTAATGGCCATAAAAGTGCGGACCTTGTCGTAACTCCGGATCTAAGTGGAATCAGTGAAAACGATTTCGAGAAAGCCACTGAAATTTCTTACCGGGGAAAAGGCGCGGTCAACGCGAAAATCACTGAAATCAGAAATCTACTCAAGGAATTTCAGGAATGAAGAAAACGCCAGCGTGGATATTCAGGACCTTCTTTATTATAGCTGTAGGAGGAACCCTGGCAGGTACATTGGTTGCCGCTGGGGTGGCCTGGCATTTTTCGAGGGACCTTCCCAAGATCATCGCGGTTGAGGATTACCGACCTCTTGGAGTAACTAAAATCATTGTCAGTAGTCCTGAGGCACAAGTTCAGCCCCAGCAACATAATGAACAGGTTATCGGTGAGTTTTACAAAGAACGTCGGTATCTGATTCCGTTCGAAAAGATCCCGGAAAACGTGATTCGCGCCTTCATCTCAGCGGAGGATGATCAGTTCTTTGCTCATTCCGGAATCAACATTGCGAGCATCTTGCGTGCATCCATTGCAAACTTCAGGGCTGGTCACGTGGTTCAGGGTGGGAGCACCATTACCCAGCAGGTGGCAAAATCTCTGGTATTGACTTCCGAGCGCAGCTTCGTTCGAAAGATCAAGGAAGTGATTGTTGCATCACGTATCGAGAGAAACCTGTCAAAGCAGCAGATCCTCTATCTCTACCTGAACCAGATATATCTAGGGCACGGAGCTTACGGGGTTCAAGCAGCGACACAGACCTATTTCAAGAAAGATGTTTCGGAGATCACAGTTGCAGAGGCAGCGTTGCTGGCTGGTCTTCCTCAGGCGCCAAGCAAATACAGTCCGATCTTGAATCCCAAAAAAGCGAAAGACCGGCAACTCTATGTGCTTCGGAGAATGTTTGAAAACAAGTTCATTACGCAAGCGGAAATGAGTGACGCGGCAACCCTTCCCTTGAAAGTGTATCGAGATGAGGATATCAACAAGCGATATGCCTCGTACTGGGTCGAGCATCTCCGCCGATATCTGACGGAAAAATACGGCGAAAAAGCAGTCTATGAAGACGCGCTGACGGTGATTGTGCCGGGTTCTGCCGAGCTGATGCGCGTGGCCTCCAAAAGCCTTCGCGATGGACTGGAAGCTGTTGACAAGAGAATGGGTTTCCGCGGCCCCACGGAACACTTGGCGAGCGCGGAAGACATAGAAAAGAAACTCCGGGATATTCGCGCGGAACTGCTTCAGAAGGAAGTGGGTTTCGAACTGCTGATGCCCGAGGGGCGGATGGATTCAGACGCCGCAATGAAGTTTGCAGGAATTGAAACGGAAAGCCAGCTTTTGAAACCCGGCAAGACATACCGGGCAGTCGTCACCAGCCTGAATGACAGAAAGAAATCAGCGGGAGTGATGGTTGGTGCAACTCTGGCGGAGCTTTCAGCCGATAAGATGAGTTGGGCCCTGGGCGGAATGCGCGATGCCGCACCATCGAAAATTTTGCAAAAAGGGGATGTGATCCTTGTTCGAGTCGAAGACCAGACAAAAAAGCCCGTCGTGGTGAGTCTGGACCAGAGGCCAGAGTTGCAGGGTGCAATTTTATCGATCGATGCAACGACAGGTTATGTTCTCGCGATGGAGGGCGGCTATGATTTCGAGCATTCTGAATTTAATCGCGCAATTCAGGCGCTCCGGCAGCCCGGCTCGGCCTTCAAGCCCATCATTTACTCTGCCGCGCTGGAAAGGGGTTTCACGCCTGCCTCAGTGATTGTGGATTCTCCGATCATTTATGAAGACTCGGATTCCGGGAAGTGGAAGCCGGCAAACTTTGATGAAAAATTCCACGGAGACACCACTTTTCGTCAAGCCTTGATAAAATCGAGGAATGTTCCGACCATCAAGTTGGTCCAGAGTATTCAGGTGTCCCGAATGATTGATTACGCGAAGCGAATAGGCATCAGCTCGCAATTCCCTTTGGACCTGTCGATTGCCCTTGGAAGCGCCACGGTTTCCCTGATGGACTTGACGCGTGCCTATGCCTTGTTTCCACGAATGGGCCGCAAAGTCGCCCCAGGTTTTTTTATGAAAATCTTTGATCGTGACGGACAGTTGCTCGAAGAACAGAAGCCTCAACCCTCCATATATAAAATGGCGCAGGTTTCCCCTCAGCAAAGTGAAAACCCAGTCCAGTTGACCAGCGGTGCTGAGCAGCCGGCTGCGGCTGCTTCTTTCAACCCCCTGCTCGGCGTAGATGCGTATCCGCTAGTGGATGACCCGGACCAGGTCCTGGATCCACGGGTCGCCTATGTGATGTCTCATCTGATGAAAGAAGTCGTTGCATACGGCACCGGGCATGAAGCCAAAAGCCTGGCACGCCCGGCCGCCGGAAAAACAGGTACAACGAATGATTTTCTCGACGCATGGTTTATGGGTTTTACTCCTCAAATTGTGACGGGAGTTTGGGTGGGGTACGACGGACAGAAAACGATGGGCAAGGGTGAAACCGGAGCGCGAGCTGCACTTCCGATTTGGGTCAGCTTTATGAAAGAAGCGGTAAAGCCGTATGCTCCGGACGATTTCGTTGTGCCACCCGGGGTGGTTTTCGCAACGATTGATCCTCACAGCGGAAAACTCGCGCCACCCAACTCTTCCAATGCAATCAATGAAGCATTTATTGAGGGCACTGAACCGAAAGAATCCATGAGTTACGGACGAGTTAAACCCGATCCAGAAGGCAATTCTGAATATTTTAAAGAAGATTTAGATTAGTGCCGAAAATGAAAATGGGAGTGGTATTATCCCAATGGGAGTTCGTTTTCTGCGCAGTTCATTTTCGCTGTCTCTGATACTGCACGCGTTTCTGGTATTTGCGTGTGGTATTCTGACCTTGCAGCGACCAGCCTTAAACCCGAGTTCTCGAAAAATATGGGTAGAGCTTGAGCACCGCCGTGTCTCTCCGGCAACCCCTGCTTCACGGCCCTTGGATCAGAATCGTGTCCGGCAGCAAATTGTCCAAACAGAGCGCGGCAAAGAAGTCAAAACCGCAGCTAAAGACGCTTTTCTTGGTGAGAGAACGCAGATCGTGGATGAGCAGACTGTCAATCGTGAAAAGATGATCGCGATGGGCAAGGCGTCTCGTGAAAAGACGGCAAAACCCAAAATAAAATCAGAAGAACCTGAAAAAGCTCTTTCCAACTTTGGTGTTGCGGTTCCAGCCGCGCTCTCTCAGAGAACAGAATTACTGAGAGATGATGGAGCAGAGGCTCGGTGGAACACCGGCGGGAATCCTCAAGATTATGTTAAGGGTTTTGCTGAGGCCTCAAGAACGGCGCTCAATACAAAGGAATATGTATTCTACGGGTATTTTCAAAGAATCAGAGAGCGCCTGGATCGTGCATGGGTTCCGATTTTAAGAACAAAGCTGACGAAGTTCTATAGAACGGGGCGGCAATTGGCGTCGGACATGGACCATACAACAAAAGTGGTGGTCACTCTCAATCCCAAAGGGGAGATTACCCGGGTCAGTATTGTGGGAGAATCGGGTGTGCATGACCTGGATGACGCGGCAATCAATGCTTTCAATAAGGCAGGACCATTCCCAAACCCACCCAGGGGGATAGTTGATCGCAACGGAGAAATTCAAATTCCTTGGGAATTCATCCTAAAGACCTGATTCAGGAATTCAAAACGCGATCTCGGCCTTCCTGGGTCAAATAGCTCGTCCAGATCTTATCCATTTTCCTGAATACCCGGATAATTCTTTCAGAAGCCTCTTGGGCCGAGATGCCCTCTTCCTCAGAAAGGCGCTGAGCAGAGGCGATCATCGCTTTGCACTCGGGTGACTCCATCAAAGTAAATAACTCAGCAAAGAAGTCTGGTGCTTCAGTGGGGCGGCTAGTAACCAACGCAGTGTTGAAGATTTTGGTAAAATCAACAGCAACGGGAGATCCGACATGGCTTCTGGAGCGGTTCGAAATCTGGGTGGCTGAATTCGGCATGTCTGTTGGGCTCTCTTGCTTATCGGTCATTTTGAGTGAGTGGGGACCATAACCCCATCGGACCCAAGTTCTCAAGGGTGTACCCAATAAAAGTAGTCAAGACTTTTTTTGAGGTGATTCGAAATAAGGCTTGGTATGAATATAAAACATATGAACAACACAAATGAGTCTCTGAGGTATTCGGATCGTTTCGTAAACCGTCATTTGGGCCCAAGTGCTAAAGAGCGGAGCGAGATGTTGCAGTTTTTGGGCTTTTCGTCTTTGGACGAACTTGCAGGGGCAACGGTTCCCAAACAGATTCGACTGAAGCAGGGACTGCGCTTGCCAGAGGCATTGAGTGAATACGAGGCGTTGGCGGCGGTCCGCAAAATCGCAGACGAAAATCAAGTGTTCAGAAGCTTTATCGGGATGGGTTATTACAACACAGTTACTCCTCCGGTCATTCAGAGAAATATCTTTGAAAATCCAGGGTGGTATACGCAGTATACCCCGTATCAGGCAGAAATTTCTCAAGGTCGCTTGGAAGCTCTACTGAACTTCCAGACGATGGTTTCTGATATGACGGGCTTCCCGGTCTCGAACGCCTCCTTGCTTGACGAGGGCACGGCGGCCGCCGAAGCAATGAATATGTGTTTTGGGATAAAAGGACGAGATGAATCGAAATCGTTCTTTGTTTCGAAAGACTGTTTCCCGCAAACTATCGAAGTCGTTCGCACTCGTGCCAAGCCCTTTAACATCAAGATCATAGTTGGTGATGCAGAAACATTCGATTTCTCAAAGCCGATTTTTGGCGCCTTGCTGCAATATCCTGCGGCAGACGGTACCGTTCGAGAGCTAAAATCCTTCATTGATCGCGTACACGCGGCAGAAGCCCTGGTTGTTATAGCAGCCGATATTCTGAGTCTTGCAATTCTCACCCCGCCAGCGGAACTGGGAGCAGACATCGCAGTCGGGAGCACCCAACGATTTGGCGTACCTATCGGGTTCGGCGGGCCACACGCCGCCTATCTTGCGGTAAAAGATGAATACAAACGCCTGGCCCCGGGCCGCATCGTTGGACTTTCCAAAGATGCAGATGGAAAACCGGCAATTCGTCTCGCTCTGCAGACTCGTGAACAACATATCCGGCGCGACAAGGCGACAAGCAATATCTGCACTGCTCAAGTTTTGTTAGCCATTATGGCCAGCATGTATGCGGTTTATCATGGACCCGAAGGTGTTCGTAAGATTGCAGAGCGTGTTCACCTTCTCGCCCGAGTTTTGAAGGAAGGACTTAAAACCCTCGGTTATGAAATGGACGAGACTGCATTCTTTGACACGCTTTTCATTAAAGCAGACACAAAAGCACAACAGGCCCTTGTTCAGGCAGCAACGCAGGCGAAGATCAATGTCAGAATAATTGATTCCGAGCACGTAGGCATTTCTTGTGATGAGGCCACTTCGGCGCAAGATCTCTCGGATCTTTTGGCGATCTTTGCCAAAGCAAAAGGACGCACATCAGACCTCAAGGTGAATGACCTTCTGGCAAGTGTTTCTAAAAAGGGATCTGTGATCCCGGCATCGTTGACCCGGAAGAGCGCTTTTCTCACTCACCCCGTATTCAATCAATATCATTCGGAAACCGATATGCTTCGGTATCTGCACCGGCTCCAAACCAAGGACTTATCGCTTGTAGCTTCCATGATCCCTCTTGGTTCTTGCACGATGAAGCTGAACGCTGCCGCCGAGATGTATCCGATCAGCTGGGCCGATTTTTCCCGCATGCATCCATTTGCCTCACCGGAACAGACAAGGGGCTATCTGAAGCTTTTCAAACAGCTCGAGGGAATGTTGGCTGAGATTACAGGATTTTCTGCAGTGTCCTTGCAACCTAACGCTGGAGCTCAGGGCGAATATGCAGGACTTCTGGTTATCAAAAAATATCATGAGACGCGCAATGAAGCGCATCGCGATATCTGCCTGATTCCAAAGTCCGCACACGGAACAAATCCAGCCAGCGCCAGTTTGGCCGGAATGAAGGTCGTCGTGGTTGATTGTGACTCAAGCGGAAACATCGATGTTAACGACCTGAAGGCCAAAGCCATGGAGCATTCAAAAAATCTTGCGGCCTTTATGGTGACTTATCCTTCCACTCACGGTGTTTTTGAAGAGGCTATTCTCGAAATCTGTCAGATTATTCATCAGCATGGTGGTCAGGTTTACATGGATGGCGCCAATATGAATGCCCAGGTTGGACTGTGTCGCCCGGCAGACATTGGCGCAGATGTCTGCCATCTGAATCTCCACAAAACGTTTGCCATTCCTCACGGCGGCGGTGGGCCCGGAGTGGGTCCGATCGGAGTAAAGGCACACCTGGCCCCGTTTCTTCCCGGTCATCCCGTTGTTGCAACCTCTGGAAATCAGGCTATTGGTCCTATTTCTGCAGCTCCTTGGGGTAGCGCGAGCATTTTGCCGATTTCCTGGATGTACATCACTATGATGGGAGCCGAGGGCCTGAAGCAAGCCACTGAAGTCGCGATCCTTAATGCGAATTACATCGCAAAGAAACTCGCACCCCATTATCCGGTTCTTTATACCGGAAAAGAGGGAATGATTGCCCATGAGTGCATCTTTGATCTGAGACCAATTAAGGATAAGACTGGGATTGAAGCCGAAGATGTGACCAAGCGCCTGATGGATTACGGATTTCACGCACCGACCATGTCTTTCCCGGTTCCTGGCACATTGATGGTAGAGCCAACCGAGAGCGAGCCGAAACGTGAACTGGATCGGTTCTGTGATGCGATGATTGCGATTCGGAAAGAAATTGCCGAAATTGAAAGTGGCAAGGCGGATCGGCAGAATAATCTGCTGAAGAATGCCCCGCATACTGCCGAGCAGATCGCACGCACTGAGTGGACTCGCCCATACACGCGTGAACAGGCTGCCTTTCCGACGCGTGACACAAGGGAAAGCAAGTTCTGGCCAGCCGTTTCGCGTATCAACAACGTGCTCGGTGATCGTCAGTTGATTTGCACCTGTGCACCGATCGAGAGCTATCAAAGCTAGATTTCAAATAGAAAACAAAAAAGCCGCAGCTCATTGAGCTGCGGCTTTCTATCAAATCAGAAAACTAAATTACTTCAGCGTGGCCACGAACTGATTGTAGGCGGCGGCATCCATCAGATTGTTCAGCGTGGATGCATCCGTCAGTTCCATCTTGACCATCCAAGCTTTGCCGTGGGGGTCTTGATTGATCATGGCGGGTTCATTCACAAGCGCAGCATTCGAAGCAGTTACCTTGCCGCTGATCGGAGAGTAGAGGTCAGAAACGGCTTTGATGCTTTCGACAACTCCGAAGGTTTCACCGTGCTTCAGTGTCCGGCCTACTTCCGGAAGTTCCACATAAACGATGTCTCCCAGTGCGCTGGCGGCGTGTGCAGTAACGCCAACAGTGACTGTGTTGCCTTCAACAAGGGCCCATTCGTGATCTTTGGTGTATTTGTAGTTATTTGGAAAGCTCATTGATTTCTCCTTAGTATGGTCTTTTGTAAAAAGGCGTTGGGGTTACTTCAGCAGGAACTTTTGTGCCGCGAATATCAACGGTCAGTTTAGTTCCGACACTGGATTGCGGAATTGCGATGTTTGCAATCGCGATGGCGATTCCGAGAGAAGGGGACTGGGTACCACTGGTGACTTCTCCCACCTTGGTTTTGCCATCAGCAGTGTAAATTCCATAGCCCTGCCGGGGAATTCCACGTTCAAGCAATTTCAAACCGACGGAATGATAGGGCAGCCCCTTTTCTTTTGCCTTCAAGACGGCTTCTCTGCCGACGAAATCCGTTCCCTTGTTGGGCTTAACCACCCAGCCGACGCCTGCAGCGTAGGGATTCGTTTCATCGCTCAGTTCATGGCCGTAAAGCGGAAACTTCATTTCGAGGCGTAGAGTATCACGGGCGCCGAGTCCAATGGGCTTGATACCGTACTTGGCACCTGCTTCGAGGCAGGCCCGCCAGACTTCGGGACCCTTGTCCCAGGCAACGTATAATTCAAAGCCGTCCTCACCGGTATATCCGGTACGGGCGATGATTGCAGGAATTCCGTTCAGTACGGTGCCTTCATCAAACCAGTAGTACTTGATTGGGCTCAGCGGTGTCTTGGTCATCGTTTGAACGATGGCTTCCGCGTGACGGCCCTGAACTGCGATCTGCGTGTACTTGGAACTCTCGTTGGTCACACTGAGGGATCCAGCATTGGGATTCTTCTGGGTGAACTCCGTTTCAATCTTTTTCATGTGAGCAAAATCTTTATCGGAGTTGCTCGCATTCACGACCAAAAAGAAGCGATCTTTGGCGCGGCGATAAACAAGCAGGTCATCGACGATGCCGCCCCGGTGATTGCACATTTCGGTGTAAAGCGCCTGTTTGATATTCAGTTTCACACAGTCATTGCTGACCAGGTAATTGACGAAAGCTTCGGATGCGGTGCCTTCCACATGCACTTCGCCCATATGACTGACGTCAAAAAGGCCGACGGCATTCCGGCAGGCAAGGTGCTCGTCCATAACCCCGGTATATTGGACCGGTAATTCCCAGCCTCCGAAGTCGATGAGACGACCCCCGAGACGCTTGTGCTCTTCATACATTGCGGTTCGTTTTAGCATGTAGAATTTGTACACCCGCTGCAGCGCGTGTGTCTAGCACTAGGGCTCTAAAAAACTATTTGCTCTCTCGCTGCTCAGCAGCCCAGATCGTGTTTTCGAGGAGCACCGCAATAGTCATGGGCCCTACGCCTCCCGGGACGGGGGTGATTGCAGAGGCCTTCGCGGCGACATCATCAAAAATGACATCGCCAACGACTTTGCCGGCGTCCGTGCGGTGAATGCCAACATCGATTACGATCGCACCGGTTTTAATATAGGATGAATCAACTAAACCTGGTTTACCTGCAGCAACAACAACGATGTCAGCCTGGTTTGCGATCTGCTTGAGGTTGGGGGTTTTGCTGTGGCAATGCAAAACGGTTGCATCGGCTTGCAGCAAAAGCGCCGCCATCGGTTTACCCACGATCGAGCTACGCCCAATGACACAAGCCAGTTTGCCTGCGGGATTGACTCCATAAAATTTTAACAGTTCCATGACTCCGGCGGGAGTGCAGGGCTTGAAACAGGGAAGGCCAAGAGAAAGACGTCCTGTGTTCTCCGGGTGGAAGGCGTCCACGTCCTTCGCGGGCGCGACCCAGTAGAGAACTTCTTCCTCTTTGAAGCTTTTGGGAAGAGGGCGCTGAATGAGAATTCCGTCCACGTGCGGATCGGTGTTAAGCTTGTCGATAGCGGCCTTCACTTCATCAGGAGTGGCTGTGTCCGGAAAGGTCACCGAGACATGTTCCATTCCCATAGCAATCGCAGTTTCGCCCTTTTTGCGCGTATAAATCACACTGGCCGGGTTTTCTCCGACGAGCACCACCGCAAGCTTGGGGGCTCTCCCGTACTTCTTCCTGAACGCGCGTGAGCGTTCTTCAGTGGTGAGACGTAATTTTTCGACAACGGGCTTCGCGGCGATGAGAGTGGGCATATGAAATATTTCTATCAGAGAAATACCGGTGAGCGGCAAGTTTTGCTCGCTTCGCTGAGAAAATTTTGCCGGAGAGGAAGACTTTGCTCAGTCAAGTTCGTGACGGAATCGAAACAAGCACTCCGGGGGAAGGGCACTTCAAATAATCACCGCGAAAAATTGCCTGCATTTACAGCGGGATATTGGATTTATGTTTAATCTTAGATTTTCTTATAAATAAATGACTCAAGCTTTCATTACGGCATACCGATTGCTCCTACCTGTCCTTGAGACGGCGGATGCGGTCTCGGGGGGAATAACAAATTGGCCACCGGAATGTGGACATCAGTCGCGGGTGCCACCGCGCAAATGCAGAACGTTGAGACGATCGCTAATAATCTTGCGAATGCGGATACGCTCGGCTTCAAAAAAGACATGCCCACCTTCAAGGAATATCTTGCGACGCTTGAGCGCGAGAAGGGTGCGGCAGATATTCCACGCGGCCCGATCAAAGATAAGGAATTCTATCCTCTCGACGGCAAAGACCAGGCATTTGTTGTCGTGGACGGAAGTTACACAAACTTCAGGCAGGGAGCAATGAAGACAACCCAATCACCCCTGGATGTGGCTCTGGATGGTCCGGGCATGATTGAGGTCAGCACACCTTCGGGTATTCGTTACACAAGGCAGGGAAGCTTGAAAATGGCCATGGATGGCCGTCTAGTAACGTCTGATGGATATCCGGTGCTGTCCGCACAGCCCGGAGGACTGGCCGTGCCTCAAGATCCCGGGGCTCAGGGTGGCGCCGCACCCGGAAGAACTCCGGCGGGAGCGACCAACGCCGAGGTCGCAGCCCGGTTCATCAATCTTCGGGACCGTGGCGGAAATGTCACGATCAATGGAATTGGTGACATTTACGCGGGCGATGAACCGCTTGGCCGTTTAAGTGTCGTGGAATTCAGAGATCTGAAGGGCCTGAGGAAAGCGGGTAATGGCGTATTTGAAAACCGTGATCCCAATAATATCGTGGTTTCTCAGGCTCCCCAGCAGACGCAGGTGAGACAGGGACTGCTCGAAACATCAAATGTGAATCCGATTGAAGAGATGACAAATCTGATCAAGGCCAACCGCATGTTCGAGCAAGACCTCAAGGCGATGAAAACCTATAGCGACCTGATGGGCCGCGAAGCAAATGATATTGGGAAATTATAGTGACCATGAACGAGGAATTTCCAAATGATTAGGACTTTGTCCACCGCAGCAACAGGGCTGGAAGCACAGCAGGCCAATATCGAACGCATTTCCAACGATCTGGCAAACGTGAACACAGACGGATACAAACGCGCGCGGACGGAATTCCAGGACCTGCTATACGAAACCAAAAGAGAGCCGGGCGGAGCGATGGGCGCAAATTCTCAATCGCCAGTCGGTGTTCAGACTGGAATGGGTGTCCGGGTCGGAGCGACCTATAAAATGTTTGAACAGGGACCAGCACGCATTACAAACCATCCTTACGATCTGATGATCGAAGGAAGGGGCTTCCTTCCTCTTCAGTTGCCGAACGGTGAAATTGGCTACACCCGCAACGGTTCGTTTCACATTGACGCGCAAGGAAGAATGCAGACTTCCAACGGCTCTCTGCTGATTCCACAAATTACCATTCCGCGGGACGCGCAAACAATCTCGATCGGAAATAACGGCGAAGTCAAAGCGCTGATGCCGAACCAGGGAGAAACTGTCATCGGACAGATTCAGCTCATCACTTTTCAGAACGAGCAGGGTCTGCTTTCCCAAGGCGAAAGCACCTACAAACCAACGCTGGCGAGTGGGGCACCAGTCCAGGGGATCCCCGGTGAAAACGGAATCGGGGCTATCATGCAGGGCGCTCTGGAAGGATCGAACGTAGATGTCGCGAAGAGCATGGTCGATATGATTTCCACTCAGCGTGCTTATGAAATGAATACCAAAGTAATGGGTGTGGCGGACCAGATGTGGGGAGCAACAACAGGGGTGATCAAGTAAGTGATTCTCAAAAGCCAGGAGGGCTGAAGAAGTGTTCATAGGATGGCGGTTTTCAATCATTCTGATCAGCGCACTGTTCGTGCTGGATGCCTTGTTGAATGCGCATTCGGGACGAGCTTCGCAATCTGATCTTCATCAGGCACTCAAGCAGGAGATCGCCAAACGCTATTACGGTGCAAAAGTGGAACTCACCGCACCGGTTCGCTGGATGAAAAATGCAGAACCGGCTGAAATCAATAAAATTATCGAAATCACTGAGGGCGGACGCGCTGATTTACGTTTCAGGGTGATCGATAAGGATGAAAAGGTATTCGAGGGAACGACCGCTTTTTCGGCGGCGATTCCTGCCTGGATTGCCAATAGAAGAATTCAACCGGGTGAAAAGCTGTCTCGTGAGCTGTTTTCTCTCCAAGAGGTCAACGTCGCTTCGGGGATGGGTCGTGAATATCGGGGCGTGATTCTTTCTCCAGGAAATTTCAAAGCAACAGAAATGAATATGACCGAGTCGCGCCAGACCATACTTGAAGGCCAGTTCCTGGCGTCGACAGCCATCCAGAAATCACCAGCCATCCGACGGGGAGATTCCGTCACGATTCGTATTGAATCCGGGGGTCTCCAGCTGTCTACAAACGGAATCGCCCAGGAAGCGGCCTATCTGAACGGACAGGTTAGAGTTCTGACAAACAAGAGCAAACGCGAACTCACCGGAAGCTTGAGAGTGAATGGCCTCGTGGAGGTAAGATTGTGAAAAGTGCACTGCTGCTGACCTTGGTAATTCAGCTTCTTTTGGCCTCGGGCTGCGCCAAACTGGGTGGAGGTTTGCGTCGGGATTTCGACGATGGAACAATTTACTCTCAGGGGCCCACAACCGGGGGACGCTGGACCGAAAAGGGGCTCCTGGACGATGACCAGGCCGAACAGCAGTACCCGAATTATGCAGCAGTCGGCCATGCAGAACGCGCCCCGGCATTCGCACAGGACGCATCGCAAGCCGAAACCCAGGACACCTGGAGCGAAACCGCGAATGCACCGGCAAAGAGAGTTTTGGAAAATCGTAAACCGCAATTCAAAAACGGCAGCCGTGCCCGACGTGCCGACTTCATAGATGAATCAACAAATGAGGGTTCGCTGTGGGCACCCGAGGGTCAGACCAATTATTATTTCAGCAAAAACAAGATTCGGTCGGTCGGGGATATCATCACCGTCACTCTGGATGAACAGATAGTCAAAGATCTGGCGACCGAAGTGAAACGAACGCTGATCAAACAAGAAGCACAGGTTGAACTAGGTATCGCGCAACAAAGACTGCTCGCGCAGCGGCAGGGTACGGGCACTGCAGTTGAGACAACCCAAGGCGGGCAGGCAAGAGCCGGAGCAGAGTCCCAAAACGACACTGTGGTGGCCAAGAGCAAAGATAATGACGAATTGCCGGAAGCAACTTTCATGGATATCGACTTGGGCGGTGCGCTCGAAATCAAAGCCAATGATACCGTTCTGGCCGAGGTGGTCGAGCGCTATCCGAACGGAAACTACAAAATACGCGGGACCAAGAAAGTTTTGTACAAAAACGGGGCACCACGCCTCTTGACCGTAGTCGCGATCGCAAAGGGCTCGGATATCAGTGAAGAAGATGTCGTGAACTCGGGGAAATTATATGAATATCGACTTGAAGCAGTACGCTAGGCGTACGGTGCTGAATATTTTGCTGATCTCCGTCACGGCTCTCGGGCTGATGCTGCCTCAAACCAGCATGGCCGCGCGGGTGAAGGACATTGCCAACGTAAAGGGTGTCCGTGAAAACATCCTGATTGGTTATGGAGTGGTGATTGGTTTGAAGGGCACCGGTGATTCCAGCGCGGACATGACGGGGCAATCTTTGGGCAGGCTTTTCGGGAAACTCGGCCTGGACGTACAGGGAAATACCAATATTAAATCCAAGAATGCGGCTGCAGTCATTGTAACTGCGAAGCTGCCGCCGTTTGCACGCGTGGGTAATCTTCTGGATGTGACCGTCAGCTCGATTGGAGATTCCGCAAGTCTTGAAGGCGGCATGTTGATTGTAACTCCTCTTCGCGCCGGAGATCAGAATGTTTATGCCGTGGCTCAAGGTCCGATCAGTATCGGGGCGATTGCGGATGGTTCGACCAAAAATTTTCCGACCGTTGGACGGATCGTGAATGGAGCCACCATAGAGAAGGACATCGACAGTAACTTCTCTGCAAAGAAGAATTTCCGGTTGGCTCTTCATAACCCGGATTTCACCACCTCGGCCCGAATGGCCGCGCTGATCAATTCAGAACTGGGTGGAAAATTTGCAAGTTCCCGTGACAGTGGAACCATAGATGTGGTCGTGCCATTCAATTACGAAGGAAATTCAGTGGAGCTGTTGGCGCGAATTGAGAATATCGGCGTGAATGTCGATACTCGCGCAAAAATTGTCTTGAACGAGCGCACCGGAACAGTGGTTATGGGTGAGCGGGTGATGATCAGTCCGGTTGCGATTTCCCACGGGGAGCTGTCTATCGAAGTCAAAGGCGGGGAAGGGAAGGCAGCGGGTAAAGCCGAAAAATCGGAACGGCTGGCAGAGATCAGGGGAACAAGCGTCTCAGAACTTGTTAAAGCCCTCAATACTCTGGGTGTGCAGCCGAAAGACCTGACTGCAATATTCCAAACGTTGAAACAAGTAGGTGCCTTGCAAGCAGATTTGGAGATCATGTGATTCTTTGGAAAGATTTTGTTTTGGACGATGAAGCCGGCCCGCTGCTTGTCTCACAAGAGACGACAGCGCCCATGATGGTTTCACGCAATCATATTTGCCGCGAGAAGCGGTTCGGAAGCCCGAGCGTCAAGGAAGATGCGATCGGCACAAACGGGACGCTGGCCAATAACGGTGTCCTAATCCAGGAGACAAGACGGGAACAACGGCCTGCTAGGATGGTGGGTCTTACTGATCTTGAATTCGCCCAAGCTGGCAAGGAAGCCAGTCGGAGCAACCGAACTGTAAACTCGCTGCAGAGGGGGGAAGGCTAAATGACGGTGCCGATTACATCGGCTCGTTCTCTTCTTCCCCCCTCACCCCCAAAAAATAACGAGGGGTGGAGTGGCAATGCCTTGACGGTGCCGCGAACACCCAGTCATCGGGTGATTCCGGTCGATCGCTCGAAAGTGGATCCGCAGACCCTCAAAGTGGCGCAGGGCATGGAGGCTATGTTCTTGGATATAATGATGAAAGCCATGCGTCAAACCGTTCCAGAGAACGGAATGGATCTGGAGAACGTGGGTACTCGGGTATACCAAGGAATGCTGGATTCGGAGTATGTGGAAAAAGCTGCTCGCGCAGGCGGTATCGGGCTTTCTGATCAGATCATTGCGTATCTGGAGTCGCACAGATATAATTCGAACAGAGGGTATGTAGACCCCGCGGCCCGCCAGGGAATGGTGAAGCCAAGTGACCCGACGGGCAATGCCCGTCTTACAGGAGGTACCCATGAGGGTCAGCTCGACAAACAGTAATGCAGTTCAAAATGCGGAAGTCACCGGGGCAAACAAAGCCGCGAAGACCGCCGCCAAAGATAAAAAAATAAAAGATTCAGAACCGAAGACCACCATCGAGGGCAGTGTGAATGCACAGCTGTCGGCGAAGGGCAAAGAGTTCGCACGCGTGAAAGAAGTGGCCGACAGTGCGCCCGATATTCGCGAGGCGAAAATTGCCGAATTGAAGAGCAAAATAGCGGCAGGAAAATACAACGTCAATGCCGATGCTCTAGCAGAGCGCATGGTTTCTGAGCATCTGAAGATGTCCGGATTAGAATAGTTTAGTTCGTGCCCCCAGAAGAAAACCGCCAGGATGGCGGAGTTCTTCAGAACCAAGGGGCATAACCTGGCGGAGCAATCAGGAGGATTGCGACGATGGAAAAACCCCTGCTCGAAATATTTCAAGCTCTCCAGAAGCTGATCGGGCTTCACCGGCAGCTTTGGGAAAACGTAAGAATGGAGCATGAGGCGCTGGTCCAGGCGAGCCTCAAAGATATCCAGGAGGCCACCTCCGCAAAGCGTGTGTTGATTGAGGCGATTCAACAGACGGAGTCCGGTCGCCTCAAGCACATGGTGACTCTCTCTTTGTTGTGGCGCAAACCACTTCGGGATTTGTCGATCTCTCAGGTGATCATTGCGATCCAGTCGGACGACCCCAGAGGGGCTGAGCAGTTCCGTACCGCAAACAACGTTCTGACTATTCTGGTTCAGCGAATCAAAGAGCAGAATGATTCTAACCGCGCGCTGGTCGAGCGGTCACTTGAACATGTTCACGTCATGAAAAGAAATATCCTCGGTGAATCGGTACCCAAGTCGAATACCTATTTGCAGAATGGACAGAAATCCAATCCAGTCGCAGGCGCGCGGCTGATTTCCAAGGAGGCTTGAAGCCAAAAAATGGGTGTCCCCAATGTAATGCATACCGGCCGTTCGGGAATGATGGCGTCAAAGGCGGCGATCGCCACGACGGGCCATAACATTTCCAACGCCAATACAGAGGGATTCTCCAGGCAGCGGGTCGAAACTTCCAATTTGACACCACAAGGCTCCTCCGGCTCTCATGCGCTTGTGGGTTCCGGAACCCAGATTTCGCGAGTCGATCGCGTGAATGATGAATATGTCGAGAAACAGATTCGGTCGGGCGCACGCGAGATGGCAACCATGGAAGAACGGGACATGGCTCTTCGGCAATCCGAAGATATATTCAATGAAATGAATGGTGACGGTCTGAATCGGCTGATTTCCCGGTTTTTCAACGAATTCAGAAAACTTTCGAACGAACCGGACAACGAAGCGGTACGACAGTCTGTACGTGAATCTTCAAGCGCCATGGTGAATGACTTCAAACGGCTTCGGCGCGAGGTAGACGAGGTCCGCCGGAACATCGATTCACGTCTTGAGGGCTATGCGAAGGAAGTCAATTCGCTGGTAGATGAAGTACGGGATCTGAACATCAAAATCAAAGCGATGGAAGTTGGGGGAGCACCTCCCAATGACCTTTTGGACAAACGCGACCTGGCCTTGAAAAAGCTCGGTACGTACATGGAACTCACGACCCACAAGGACGGACAGGGTGGCTATGTCGTGGATATCAAAGGTGTGGGGCCTTTGGTTGTCGGCGGCCAGACAGAAAAATTCTCGGTATTCCGTTCACCCGCGGACGAAGACGGCAAACCTGAGGGGGCGATGGAACTGAGAACTTCTGCCAGTGCCTCTTCCAACATCACTCACCGGATAAAAACCGGCAAATTTGGCGCTCTGCTGGATGTGCGGGACAATACTCTTTCCACGATTCTCGACCGCTTGGATGACCTTGCCTATGCTGTAACGAACTCGGTGAATGGGATCCACGAGCAGGGGTTCACCCGTTTTGGCTCGCAGGGCGTCTCGTTTTTCCGCAATCTGAACGCGAAGGAGAGAGCGGCAGAATTCATGGATCTTTCCGATGAGATCAAGGCAAGCGTAAATAACATCGCAGCCGCGGCAGAGCAGGATGCCCCAGGAGATAATCGGGTCGCGATCGCAATTTCCGGGATTCAGAGCGCCAAGATCCTGAGCCAGGGCAAATCAACGATGGATGATTTTTATAATTCCATCGTTAGCGACATTGGTGTCGCGACCGCTAGAAATCGCTCCGGGATGAATCAACAGCGTGATGTCAACACGCAGCTGAACAAGATTCGGGATCAAATTTCTGGAGTTTCGATCGATGAAGAAACGGCTAATTTGATGCAATTTCAACATATGTTCGATGCGTCGGCCAAAGTGATCCAGGTGGCCGATGAGATGCTCAAGACGGTTCTGGAGCTGAAACGGTGAGATGAAAAATGAGAGTCACTGAACGTACCAATTTCGACACCGTTCGCGACAGTATCCAGCGCAGCAAGCAGCGCATGGAGAATCTTCAAATGCAGAGTTCAACGCTAAAAAAGATCAATACGCCTTCGGATGATCCGGTCAGTTCAGCAAAAGTTCTGGAGATGAGGACAGAGAAAGTGAATAACGATCAGTTTCAGGGTAATGCAAAGATGGCGCAGATGGTTCTTCAGAATACGGACCACGCCCTATCAGAGCTTTCCGATATCGTCGTGAGAGCTAAAGAGATCGCGCTGGGGCAATCGAGCAAGGCCAGCTCGAATGAAAACACCCGCTTGGGAGTTGCAGAGGAGGTCACCCAGCTATTTCAGCAAGCGGTGGCTACCGCAAATCGTCGAATTGGTGAAAAATACATTTTCGCCGGATTCAAAACAGATAAACCTGCCGTTGACCCAGAAGGCCGCTATATGGGTGATGATGGTCAGCAGATGGTCGAAATCGCAAAAGATGTATTCATCTCTTCCAATCTTCCTGGGATTGAGGCTTTCAATACGAATCCAAAGAGTTCGAGTGACGCGCCGGGAGTTTATAACTCAAGCGGGAGAACGCTGGCCAGCAGCACTGGACTGGGCATGACTCTTGATCAATCTGGTCGGGATAATGTGAATGTTTTCGATGAAATTCAGAACCTTCGAATTTCGCTCCTCACGGGAGATTTGGACGGCATAAGAAACACACTTGATCGTTTTGATCAGGCACAGGGCAAATTAATAGCGGCGCGTGCGAAGGTCGGGTCGCGTCTGCAGGGCGTTGAGAGCACTAGCCAGGCGATCGAACGCCATAACCTTACAAATGCGCAGCTTAGCTCTGCTCTTGAGGATGCCGATATGTCCCAGGTAGTGAGTGATCTGGCCAAAGAAGAAACGGTTTACAAGAGTGCTTTGGCGAGCTCGCAGAAGCTTATACAACCAACTTTGTTGGATTTTCTAAAATGAAATTTGCTGCATTTCTCAAGAACATAGGACAAATTTGTTGCAAGTGGTGGGGCGTTAGACTAGATCTTGCCATCGTAAAGGATTACACGCTTTACAAAGAGATGGAGATCTTATGTTAGTATTAACCCGGAAGTTAGGGGAAAGCATTGCCATCGATGACCACATCAAGATCGTAGTGGTTCAGATCAAAGGCAAGCAAGTGCGGTTGGGAATTCAAGCGCCCAAAGAGACGAAGATTCATCGTGAGGAAGTTTACGCAGCGATTCAGGATCAGAATAAAGAAGCCGTGAATACTCCCGTAGCGATGGCACAAGTCTCGAAAGTGTTGAAAGGTTAAGTTGGATCAACTTAACCGGAAGGGGTCGAGCGTGATCGTTAAAACAGGACGTTTTGGACAGCTCACCGTCGGCGACGACGAAATTATTCGGATTCCGCAAGGGATTCTCGGATTTCCAGAATACACGAAATTTTGTCTGGTGGATCCAGGTGATGACACCCTGATTGTCTGGCTTCAAAGCGTGGACAACCCTGAAATTGCATTTCCGCTTTTGGAACCAAAAGTGTTTCGTCCCAATTATGCTGCACGACTATCTGCTGCAGAGCTTCGCGAGTTGAAACTCGATAATATCAATCATTCTGCAGTTTTCAGCATTCTTACGATTACTAATGACATCACGCAAATGACAGCCAATCTCAAGGCTCCGCTCGTCATCAACCTGAAAGAGCAGATTGCAAAGCAAGTTGTTCTTCAGGAAAATGAATACAGCGTAAAGCATCTGATGTTCAAGGAATTGAAAGCCCACTTGATCACGATTCAGGCTCAAAACAGATTGCCGCAACGCGAGGCCCAGGGTGTCGTTTCCACGGTCTCGATTAAAAGCATTCCACCTTCGCTCACAGTAAAAAGTTTGACCGCGTAGCTCATTGCCGAATCAACTGTCTCGGTCGGGCAGTCGTCAGAGTTTGGCGCGCGCCTCTTTTGCCATTTCCAAATAAGCCAGGGCTTCACGATTCTCTGGATCAACCTGCCGCACGGCTTCCCATTCGAGCTCCGCGTCCAATACATTGCCCTGACTGAAATGCAGCAATCCGAGCTGCAGGAGAGCGGGGGTGTGCCGCGGGTGATCCGCTTTCAGCTGCTGTAGCTCTTGAAGGGCTCGGGTGATAAATCCCTTTTTTGCATATGCTTTTGCGAGTCGAATCCGGATGTCCTGCGTGGTGGGGTCAAGGCTTGCAGCCTTTCCGTATTCTTCAATTGCTTCGTCAAAGCGCCGGTACCTGAAATAAAGATCGGCAAGCTCCAAGTGCTTCACGGCAAATTTGCGGTCGATCTCAAGCTCATTATTTGCCCGCCGATGGGCCACGGATTGATTTGCCCGATCAAAAACATTTTTGGCGTCGTCGTATTTTCCAACATCGTTGTAAAGCACTGACAAGCAAACCGCAGCATCGGTGTGATGGGGATCCAATTCCAGGGCCTTCTTGAGATTTTCCACGGTTGGGCCGAGTTTTCCCTGAAAATAGAAAAGGATTCCCAGAAAGTAATAACCGTCAGCCGAATGGGGATCGGTCTGGAGTTTTCCGCGAATCAGGGCTTCGGCTTTTGGAAAATCTCGCTTGGAGAGCAGTTCCTGAATATCCCGATCCTTCGGTGCATTACTGGCCGGATTTTTCATTTTTCAATTCCGCTGCAGGCTTCTCCGCAGACCAACGTGCAAGCTTCTTTTTTGCCTCTTCAGCCGAAGCCGATTCAGGATAGAGCTCTATGAGCTTCTTGTATCGAGCTGCTGCTGGATCTTTTTGGCCGCGTTTAAAATAAAAGTCGGCAATGTACAGCTCTTTTTCGGCAAGAATCCGGAGAGCATCTTTGAGATCAGTTTGCGCTTCGGATGCTTGAGGTGCCTGAGGGAAGCGCCGTAGAAAGTCCTTGTAGGAATCGACACTTCTTTCTGCCGGCGTCAAGTCGCGGGCATGCACACTCGGGATATCGTTATAGTAGGACTTGGCTATCCGGAACATGGCATAGGCAGTTTTCTCGTGCTTGGGGTGAAGGTCCCGGAAGGTTTCGTAAGCTGCGGCCGCCTCAGTAAAGGATTCCTGAAGAAAATACACATCTGCAACCCGGATCTGCGCTTCGATTGCATACTTTGAGTAAGGAAATTTGTTCTTGATCGCGCGGAAATGATCAATTGCGATTTGATAATGGTCGCTGGCAACCTCCTCTTCCGCTTCCTTGAAAAGGGCGGCAGGATCATTCTCATCGACCCTGTTGCCGGAGCAGGCGGTCAATCCAATGAAAGCGAGGGTCAGGAGAGTCATTACAAAATGTTTGATACGCATAAACTGGGTGTATTCCAATGCACCTATAAGAGCAACAAGCTCGATGAGGGAATCCAACCAATTCCCTCCCGGGAGAAGCGGATCTGACGCCAAAGCTCTCCCGGGCGAGCGGCGCTCTCGGCAGAATTATTCTGGGTGTCAGAAGCCGCAATAGCGGGCCCAAGCAGTCGGACTTTTGTGCCGGCTTCGGCTTGGCCCAGCTCGACAAAGCGATCGCCAGGTCCACTGCGTATGGCCTGCCTCTCGATCAGGACTGCTGGCGGTCGAAGTTCAGAAACCTGTTGAGCCAGATAGAGAGCGCCCGTGATTGCAAAAGCCAAAAAGACCAGGATAGAACCCGGTTTGAGGAATGTCTGGCTGAGGCTTCGGGTTTTGACGTATGTCCTGATCCAAAACAAAAAAAGAATCAGCCCGAGCAAGCCGACGGTGCCCCGAACTTCATCTAGATCAATGCGGTCCGAAAGCTTTTCCAGGCCATTTGAAGCTGGATCCAGGCGGTCCGCGCCAGCGGAAGCTTCAACCAGCTTTCTGGCGAGCGCCAGATTATGTCGTATCTCAGCATCATGCGGAGCCAGGCGGTTTGCTTTTTCGAAATATGCCAAAGCAGTGCCGGCCCGGCCGAGGCGGTAGTAGATGGTTCCAATGTTGTAAAAGTAGCTCGAATTTTGAGGAGTGGGTTGGGTCAGTAATGCCTGCAAAGCATCGTCGTAGCGGCCAGCGTCGTAAAAAGCGCGGGCCTCCTTCCAATAGCTCCAGTCATCTGTGGCTGCGCTCAGTTCGGCGCGCGCACCGAAGCCAGAAAGGCAAACGAGAAGCATCCCAACTATTAACCAGGTGATTCGCATAAACTAAAAATATCCATTTCACGCCTTACCTTGCAACAAAAATAAGCTCATGATATTTTTGGACAAAATGAAGCGACTCATCGATGAAGCAAAGAGGATGATCTCACTTAACTCAGTGACATCCAATGGAAACGAAGAATTGGCCAATTATGTGGTGGGGCTCCTTCGTGAACGCGGCATACGCTCGCAGCTTCAACAGGTGACCCACTCGATGGAGGGGATCTCCAAACGGCAATTCAATGTCATTGGAATCATCGGCGATCCGTTGGTCGACCGGAAAATCCGCAAGGGGCTGCTGTTCAGCAGTCATCTCGATACGGTCAGCCCCGGATTAAAAGAAAACTGGACGGAAACTGCCGGGGATCCTTTTACTGCGGTCACCAGGGAGCGAAAAATATTCGGATTGGGAGCGGCGGACGCGAAATTGGATTTTCTCTGTAAAATTCACGCGGCAGGTCGCCTTCGGGAAAAGAAACTGCAGAATCCACTCTATCTTGTCGGCACCTGTGGCCAGGAACTCGGGATGTTTGGGGCTAAATATCTAATCAAAGCTTTGTCCCTCAACCCCCGATATGTTTTGATTGGCGAGCCTACGGACCTTAATCTCGTCCATGCACATAAATGTGATTCCATCTTCAAGGTGTCGATTGGCTATCAGCAGGTGGAGAAGGACGCGCGAGGGTTCAATCGAAAGATACAACTGCAGTCCTTTGGTGTATCCGCACACGCAGCACATCCAGAGGGCGGAAAGAACGCAATATTTGGTTTGTTGGACTTTCTGCAGCGGGCCGTGGATAGCGGCTTCGAACTTCGTTTCACCGACTTCCAGGGGGGCGACACCGTTAACAAGGTTCCGGACTCGGCCGCAGCGAAATTTTTTCTGACTTCGCATCAGCTCGAGGATTTCAAGCGGTTCTTTCGGGAAATGGTGCGGGTTGAAGGAAACGAGAAGGCGTTTCGCGTCGAGCTGGGTGGAGTGGGTGAAACGGGCGTTCGATTCCTGCCCGACAGTGTGTTCGGGTGTATATCTGAGATCGTCGGATTGTTCGAAAAAATCGCTGCAGACCTGGGCAAGGTGACGGATGAAAGCTATTCACCACCCCATTCGACAGTGAATTTCGGAAAGCTGACTCAACGCCTTGGAGCAATAGACCTTTCTTTTGATGTGAGACTTCTTCCAGATCTGTCGCTTGAGGACATCGAGGCACATATTGGCCAAGGAGTTCAGAAGATCGCAAAGGGGTATCCAAGCCTGAACTTATCAGCGCAGCAGGAGCGAACGAATCCCGGCTTGAACCTGAATATAGATTCGGCGCTTGCAACAATCTGTGCTGAGACCCAGAAAGCGGCAGATATTCCGCAAGGGTTTTCAAAAAGATCGACCGCAACCGAAGCCGCCCAGTTCAGCCGTGCGGGATATGATGTCATGGTCTTCGGACCCGGTCCGGCGCTGAACAGCAGTCATTGTCCTAATGAATATAATCTTCTTGATCAGATCGAGAGAGCGACAGTCTTTTATGAAAAACTCATAGAACGGCTTTGCATTACCTCCTGATTGCGCAAAGTGGGTGAAGAATGGCTTATCGTTACAATTATCCGGTTAAAGGAAACTACATCGACGGGCAGTATAAGACCTGTGCCGATCCGAATGGGGAATGGACCAGTAGAAGTCCTGCGGATTTCGCCGATGAACTCGGGAAGTTCCAGTATTCTTATTGCGCCATAGACGAATCGGTCATGGCTGCGCGCAAGGCCTTCATGCCCTGGCGCCGCAAGAAGATTTCTGAAAGGGCTGAATTCCTGCGGAAGTTCAAAGTAGCGATTCAAAAGCGTGCGGATGAATTTACGGAGATTATTGCACGCGAGGTGGGACGGCCCGCCTGGGAAGCGAAAGAAGAGCTCCTGGCCCTCGAGGTTAAAATTGATGTAACTCTGGAGGAGGGAATGAGGCTCGTCGAGAAGCTTGAGATTCCGCAGGTGATCGAGGGGGTGCTGGGCGCTTCGCGACGCAAGCCGATCGGGGTGACGGCCGTTATCGGTCCCTATGATTTCCCGGCCGCACAACCGTGCGGACATATTGTGCCGGCGTTGCTGGCTGGAAACACAGTAATTTTCAAACCCTCTGAAAAAGCCCCTTTGATCGGGCAACTCATTGCTGATTGTTTTAACGAAGCGGAACTCCCGCCGGGAGTATTCAATCTGCTTCAAGGAGAAAAAGAAACGGGCCGCAGGCTTTGCGCCCACGAGGGAATCGACGCAATCCTGTTTACCGGCTCGTACGAGGTGGGGACGAGGATCAAACAGGATACTCTTCAGCAGCACTGGAAGCTTGTACTTCTGCAAATGGGCGGAAAGAATCCGGCGATCATATGGGAAGATGCCGATCTGGAACTGGCGTTGAAAGATGCGCTGGTGGGCGGGTTCATTTCTGCCGGGCAGCGCTGTACTTCGATGTCCAGGATCATTATTCATCATTCACATGCTGAGGCTTTTGTTGAGCGCCTTCACGAACGCGCCAAGGCCTTTGTCATAGGTCATCCTTTGGACAATCCGTTCATGGGGCCTTTGATTGACGCAGGATCCGTGGATCGTTACATGAAATTTCAGGGCATCGCTGTCCGTGAAGGGTGTGAGCCGGTTATGCGTGGCAAGACGCTGGAATTGGGTAAGCAGGGAAACTATGTTGCCCCCTCCATTTGTCTGGTGAAAGCAACCTCGCTCGAAGCCACAAAGAAAAGTGTTTACCAGCAGACCGAGATTTTTGGTCCGAATATCGCCATCATCCCGGTCCGAACGCTTGAGGAAGCCATTGCTCAAGCCAACGCGACCCAGTATGGATTGGCAGCTGCGGTTTATACGAAGAGTCGGACGATATACGAAAAATGCTGGGAAGAACTGCAGGCGGGCCTGATCAACTGGAATCGTCCGACGATTACTGCCTCCGCTCGCCTTCCTTACGGTGGCCTGAAAAAAAGCGGGAATCATTTTGCTACGGCGGTGTTCTCGACTTTAAATTCAACTTATCCAGTTGCTTCTCTGGAAGACGCGGAGCGCTCCGCGTCTTCGGAGAGCTTTCCGGGATTGAATTGGAAATAAAAAAGGCGAGACGCCGCACGCCTCGCCTTAAACATTTCCGAGCGCCGTGATTACGGGCGCACAAAAACCTTACTGTTGAATGGCTTTATTTACGTTTGAGGCTTGAGGGCCCTTCGGGCCGTCGATTAATTCAAAATCGACTTTCTGGCCTTCAGTGAGAGTTTTAAAACCATCTCCCTGAATTGCCGTGTAATGCACGAAGACGTCGCGCTCCGTGCCGTCAGCCTGAATGAAACCAAACCCTTTACTGTCATTGAACCATTTCACTAAACCTGTTGCCATTAGAACACCCCCTGTAAATAGAGAAGCAACTTAAATCACAAGTAAACTCGGTTTACTGAAATCGTCAAACAAAAAATGAAAAGACCCTGCGCGAGAGAGAGTTGCGCAAGGTCCTTTCTTTCCTGACATCTGATTCAATTTGCTTCTACGCGTACAAGAAATTCATCTGACCAGGCGAGTCACTTCGTGTTCTGAAAATAATTAATTTTTAGAACGTGTTCGCTCTTCCGTAATTTCCGCCGCTCCAGAAACCACCGTTGTTCATTTGCATTCCGCTGTTCATCGGCATTCCGGGCATACTGCTCATTTGGGTTTGTTGATAGGGAACCCAGGCGCCACCTTGGGTCATCGGCATTTGAGGCATCTGAGACATTCCGGGCATGTTCTGAGGGCCTTGAGGCTGGCCTTGTCCGGGCATCTGCGCAAGCTGTTGATTGATTCTCTGTTCGTTCTGCCATCTTTCCTGCTGAATTTTCTGGACCGTAGCGGGAATTGCCATGACGTTGCGGTAGGCATTCGTGGCGATGGAGCAGCCTTCCATGCTGCGGTTCTCTCCGTAGCAGGCGTCGCGCAGGCGCTCTGTGAGGCGTTCGACGGTGCCGCGGAATTCGCCGTTGAAAGCATCAAGTGCGAAGGGATCCTGTGTGTTTGCCGCTGACATGCCGAAGGCAGCAAGGTAGCCGGTATCGTTTGCATCAATGTCCTTTTGAAGACTGCTGATGGTTTTGGCGCTGAGAGTCTCATCATCTTGCGCTTCGAGAAGCAGTTCGCGAGCCACACGGAAGTCATCGAGAGTGACAGTTTTCTTTTCAGCTTTATCTTTCTGGTTTACAAGCCGAGCCGCGAGCATTCTCAGGGCATCAGCCACGTACTCAGCGCTATCAGCATGAGTCATGCGCCAGTTGAGGAGCTCCTGGCGAAGCCCTTCCAACTCGGACAGAGGAATTTTTTTGGCCTTGGCCACCATAAGCTGCAGCTCGATCATATCGAGTTCCTGGAGAACTTTTTTGAAAGACGAGGAATCATTATCGAGATTAAAGAGACTACGTGCAGCTCTCCTGGCAATGGGGAGCTCGGCGGGGGTTTTGCGGCAGGTCGTGATTGTGTCTTGGAGTAAACTTACATGTTCTTCTTGCTCTTTTGCGGCCTTCTCTTTGGCAAGACGGGCGATAGTCTTTTTGCTCCGGTGAGCTGGAAGATCTTCTGAAAGCAGGCTGAGCGGCACGGCATCGATATGTCCGGGCTGATTGGGGTCGCCGTCCTTGATTGTGACGAGCTTGATCTCGCTGTCGCCTTCATTCGAAAGATCCATCTTGGCGGCGGGCACATCGGTCGAAAGGTGCAGACACCCTGCTCCGCGGCAGGTTCTTTCCTTTTTCTTGCAATCCAGACCCTCACCATCGATATCGCGCATCCGGAACGCGATTCCCTTTACCTTGAGTTCGGGATCAGTCTGACTGTTGGTAATCTCAAAATGTCTGAGACAGTCTTCCGAGATGGCCCCGGTCAGCATCACTGTCGTGGCGTGATTGTCGTTTTCTGGGGTAGCGTCCTTCATGACCACCGAGATGTGCATGGCCTTCAGGTCCTGGATGGTCATGTCTCGAATTTTTTCCGAGGGCTGGGTGGCGGTTTCAGTCGCGCCGAAAGCCGTGCTCAAAGGTGAGAATGCCGCAATTACCAGATAGAAAAATATTTTACGTTTCATATGCTCTTCCTCTACTACTTGTTTCTCTCTGCAGCTGATTGACCCCATCCGGGGGTCCTCTGACCGCAGGGCAGATGCCCTAACGAGTAGCTCTCTCTGCTGGTAACCAGAGCAAGGGGCGGGCCAAAATGACCCAGTGCGTTGAAAATGCGCATAAGATTAAAAATAGACAGTAATTACAGATGCGTAGGATTGACGGCTGCTTGGCTAATCCCGCGACTTTTAACGGGAAGACTGTCACCCCCGTGGCAGGGCTGATCAAAGTATTTACAGTTTTTTAATAAGCATTTCGCACGGGCTTGCCTCTGAGGCAGATTACCGATAGACCTAAAATATGACGCAAAATAAGAACTTCAGGACGGCAGATCCACTTGGAATTCAACGAGTTGTCAAACCGAAGGGAGTTCTCCCCCAGCAGGCTGAAACCATCGACGCTAGTCTCCCCATCGCTGAAGACGAATTGCTGATTGAGGTCGAAAGCCTCAACATTGATTCTGCCAGTTTCCACCAGATTTCAGAAGCGTGCGGCAAAGATGTCGCGCGAATGGAAAAACACATTCTCGATCTCGTCGCAAATCGCGGGAAGCACCATAACCCCGTCACGGGGTCGGGTGGAATGCTGATCGGTAAAGTTGTCCAAGTTGGCCCGCATTTCCCCGTGAAGGAAAAGCCGGTTCGCGAAGGCGACCGCATTGCCACACTCGTTTCTCTTTCTCTGACACCGCTTCAGATTCGGAAAATAAAAAAAATCAATCCGAACATTGATCGGGTGGACATTGAAGGACATGCAATTCTTTTTGCTTCAGGAATTTTCGCCAAACTTCCGGAAGACATGCCAGAAACCGTTGCACTTGCAGTTCTGGATGTCGCCGGAGCTCCTGCTCAAACCCGCCAGTTGGTTCAACCCGGGCAGACGGTTGTGGTCGTTGGGGGCGGCGGAAAGTCGGGCATACTCTGTCTTTATGAAGCCAAGAAAAAGGCGGGTGTTCGCACTGTCGCGATCGATTATTCACAGTCCGCAATTGACCGCCTGGCGCAGCTTCCGTTTGTGGACGAAGTGATTCAGGCTGACGCCCGGAATGCCGTAGAGGTGATGGAAAAAGTTTGGGCTGCAACCAAGGGCCATATGGGTGACGTCGTGATCAACGTCGCAAATATTCCGGAAACGGAAATGTCCTGCGTCTTGAGCTGCGCGCCCAAGGGCATTGTTTACTTTTTCAGCATGGCAACCAGCTTCACGCGCGCGGCCCTGGGTGCTGAGGGTGTAGGCGCAGACGTTGATCTCAGGATCGGAAATGGTTACACCGAGGGACATGCTGATTTGGCTCTGGACCTTATCCGCGAAAGCGAAGAACTTCGGCAGATTTTCACGGAGCAGTACGTTTAGCAGCACGTAAAAAGGGAGCTCGGCTCATGGCACATCTTGCGTTGAACAGTAAAAAAGTCGAGCGTTGCCGGGAACTCGCCGAGAATATCTCTCAACCGGTGGAATCCATCATCGCAACCCATTCCACACTTGCCATCGAGCGCGCTGTCCTGCGCTTGCTTGGCGTTGACGGAGCTGTCGTACAGAAGGGTGGACAGGGCTTCCCTGAGGTCAACGCGATCATTGACCAGCTCAGCGGCGCAGACCAGTCTCCGATTTCGCGCGGCGTTCTTTACTGGTTTGTGAATGCGATGATCCAGAAGAAGATGACAGCAGCGGAAGCTGGACGGGCAGCGGCAGGGGGCAAGATCAACCTGCTAAAACTCCCGGTTGCGCCGGAAGCGGAGATCAGGAAAAAGGCCGAGGAGCTTTGCAGAAAAGCGATTTCAGATCTGGTCGCAAGCCGGGACAGACGGGATAGTTTGCGCAGGGAACTTGGAGATAAATTCGATCCCGAGGGCAAAAGCGGCCCAATAATTTACGTGATTGTTGCCACCGGAAATATTTTCGAAGACGTCATTCAGGCAAAAGCCGCAGCTCAGGCTGGCGCGGACGCCATCGCCGTGATCCGCAGTACGGCACAATCCCTGCTCGATTATATTCCGCATGGCGCAACGACCGAGGGCTTCGGTGGCACCTATGCCACGCAGGAAAACTTCAGAATCATGCGTGAAGCACTGGATGAAGAAAGCAAAAAACTTGGCCGGTACATTCGACTCACGAATTACTGTTCGGGTCTCTGTATGCCGGAAATTGCGGCGCTGGGCGCGCGCGAACGGCTCGACTTTCTTTTAAATGACGCTATGTACGGAATTCTTTTCCGGGACATCAATATGAAGCGGACCTTGATTGACCAGCACTTCTCAAGGCGCATCATTGCGCTTTCGAAGATCGTGATTCATACCGGCGAAGACAATTACCTTACGACGGCGGACGCAATTGAGAACGGACACCAGGTGCTCGCCTCACAGTTCATCAACGAACGCTTCGCCTTGAACGCGGGAATGTCTCAGAATCTGCTGGGCCTGGGACACGCGCTCGAAATGAACCCCGAGCACCCCAATGTTTTTCTGCTGGAGATTGCTCGCGCCCAGATGACCCGGGATATTTTTCCAAAATCCCCGATCAAGTTCATGCCGCCGACGCGCTACAAATGCGGCGACATTTTCTACAGTCATTTAATGGATGCCATGTTCAATTTTGTCGGTGTTTTGACCGGCCAGACCATTCAGCTTCTCGGAATGCCAACCGAGGCAATGCATACGCCGCTGCTGCAGGATCGTTGGATGAGTATCAAGAACGCACGGTATATTTTCAGCGGAGCGAAAGATCTTGGTGCTGAGATCACCTACAGAGATGGCGGCCAGATTGAAAGATGGGCCGAAAAGGTCTTGGACGAAACATTGTCACATCTCGAGCTGATTGCTGGAAAGGGTCTTTTCCGGGCCATTGAAGAGAGAGCGTTCGCGGAAGTCTCTCGTACTGAAACGGGTGGCAAGGGCAGGGACGGCGTATTCATGCGTGACCCGGCTTATCTCAATCCATTTTTTGATCAGTTGCCCCTTTAATACAGGACAGGACAAATGATGAGCAAGGTAGCACAAGTCAATCTCAAGAAACTCAGACCCTACGGCGACATTATGGATGACGGAACCATCCAGCTTGCGTTCACCCTTCCGGTCGAGCCCTCAGCCGAGGCGCGCGAAGCCGCGCAGCAGCTGGTCCAGAAGATGGGGTTTGAGCAGATCAAGTTGGCAGCGATGGAGCAGGCGGGAACGGGCTTCTCGTTTTTCGTGATTTACGCCAACACCAGATTCTCCGTCGATATGACGCGGATCAAGGTGATCAAGGTTGACTCAGAAAAGCGCGCGCGCGACGAAATCGACGAACTCATTAAAACTCAGATCGGGCGGAAGCTTGTTGTGATTGGCGCCTGCACAGGCTTTGATGCGCATACAGTCGGTATTGACGCCATCATCAACATGAAAGGCTTTGCTGGAGATTACGGGCTGGAACGTTATCAATGGTTAGATGCTCATAATCTAGGCGCCCAAGTTTCCAACGAGGATCTGCTGAGAAAGGCCCAAGAGTTCAAGGCTGACGCGGTCCTGGTGTCCAAAGTAGTGACTCAGCATAATATCCATCTCAAGGACATGAAAGATCTGATCGCTCGAGCTGAAAAACTGGGCTTGCGTGACAAATTCATTTTCGCTGCGGGTGGCCCACGGATAACACATCCGATGGCACTCGAGTGTGGATTTGACGCGGGTTTCGGCGTGGGAACAAAGCCCTCAGAAGTGGCAAGCTATGTTCTGGATGAATTTTTAAGACGGCAGATTCCGAGGTCATCTGTTAAAAGGAAACTCGTACCCAAGCTGAAATCCAGGGTCAGCAAGAACGCCAAGAAGAAGGCGACCAAAAAGAAAGTTAAAAAATGAAGAGCAAAGCGTCTGCGCGCGTAAACGCATTGATCGGGAGAGAGCAGGAGATCGCGAAGATCCGTTCCTGCCTGCGCGCCGGCAAGAATGTTCTTCTTGAAGGTCCTGTTGGAGTTGGAAAGACGTTCCTTGCCATCGAAAGCATCCGGGAGCTGGGCCGGCCCTCGTTTCGTGTCGACGGAGATAATCGTTACTCTGAACAGAAGCTTACTGGCTGGTTTGATCCACCGCTCGCGATCAAAAAAGGATTTCACAAGGACGCTTTCATTCCCGGACCACTGGTCGAAGCAATGAAAGCGGGCGGGGTTCTGTTCATCAATGAGCTGAACCGCTTGCCTGAGGGCGTGCAAAACGTGCTGCTCCCGGCGATCGACGAACGCATCGTCTCGGTTCCGCGCCTGGGCGAAATCACAGCCAAGCCGGGGTTCCTGGTTATAGCGACACAGAACCCGAAAGAATTCGTGGCGACCTCTCACCTGAGCGAGGCCATTCTGGATCGATTTGAGCTGATTGTATTGAATTATCAGTCTGAAAAGGACGAGCAGGGAATTGTAACCGGAGCAGTGGTCCGCTCCAAAATGTCGTTCAAACCCGGCATCCAGCAAAAGCTGGTGGAAGCCGCGGTCAGTCTGATCCGTCTGACAAGAAGTCATCCCAGAGTTCGGAGGGGGGCTTCCATTCGTGCTGCATTGAGTGTAGCGGATATTGCCGCAGTTTTGATGCAGGATGGACTTGTATTTGAATCCGCATTCTTGAGCGCGGCGCTGATGGCACTCCCGACGCGAATTGAAATCGAACGTGAAGCCGATGCTGAAAACACGATGCACGAGGAGCTCGAAGAACTCGTTCACGAGTGGGTGGCTGTCGTCTTAAAAAAAAAGACCTGAACTACTTCGGTAAGGACCTGTCGAAGCCGCCTGAGCCCCAGAGGATGGTTCGGGCCCAGATCTCCGACTCAGCATTGAAGTTCATCGCTCCAGAACTCTTGGGAGAACCGGGCTCGATCGAACAGGATGACCTTCAGGAGCAGCTGGTTTCTGCGAGTGCCTGGGACGTTGCAGTCCGCTATCACGAATTCAAGGCGAAGCGTTCTTTCAGGGCGCTTGCCAAACAGCTCAGACGGCTCTCTGCCCAGGCGATTCTGGAGCGGGCCCAGGCGGTTTTGGGTTCAGTAGTTCATCCCTTGGAGCAGCGTTCTGCCCCCTCGACGGAATTGCCAGCCGATGCTCAGCAAATAGATCTCGATATCGAAGAAACAATCGAAAATTTTCCGGGCCTTCTGAAGAACAGCAAGCTCCCGCTTACGGCACAGGACATTTGGATGTCCTACGCTATACGCCGAAGTCAGCCCGTCGTGCTCAGCGTGGATACGAGTTTATCAATGACAGGAGAGAAGCTTGCATTGACTGCTGTGGCATTGGCAGTTGTTCTGTTGCAGTTCCCTGAGGATCCAATTGGGATTATTGCATTCGAGAATGAGGCAAAGATCATCAAACAACCGAACGAACGCGTATCCGTACAGGAAATGGTGGAGCGTTTCCTGGATGTCCCCGCTCAGGGCTATACGCACCTTGAGGAGGGGTTACTTGCCTCTCTCAAGCTGGTAAGGGAGGGGGCCGGGCATGGACAAGGAAGGTCCGCCTCGACTGTTCTGTTGACCGACGGAAAATATACTGCGGGAAGAGACCCTGGATATCTCGGCCCGAAATTTCCCCATCTGGTTGTACTCAAGATGGGCAAGGAGCCCGCCAGCATGGAGCTCTGCCGCGAACTCGCACGTGGAGGGCAGGGAGCCCTGAGGGAAGTGGGAGAACTTGAGTCACTGCCCGGAATCATGTACGGCGTTTTGAAAGATCTCCTTCGCGGTCGCTCTCTCGCATAAGCCGGGTTGCAGCCCGGGTCTTGGCTCAGGTCGTGGTCTGATCCAGTAGTTCCGCGATGTCCATGACTTTGACTTTGTCCTTCATCTCTTTCGTAGTGATCCCGTCGGTCATCATAGTGATGCAAAACGGGCAGGAAGAGGCAACGATCTCGGCGTTGGTCTCCAGAGCCTGCTCGGTTCTCGCGACATTAATGCGTTTGCCGATCTTCTCTTCCATCCACATGCGACCGCCGCCCGCGCCGCAACACAGGCTTTGATCATGGTGCTGAGTCATTTCCACGAGGCGTGCCGAGGGGATTGAGGTGATGACCTTGCGGGGATCTGCGTAAATATTGTTCCAGCGCCCCAAATAGCAGCTGTCGTGAAAAGTGATCGTGGCATCCAGAGACTTCGTGGGTTTCAGTTTGCCTTCGGCGATGAGTTTGGCCATGAATTCAGAATGGTGGTAAACCTCATAATTTCCGCCGAAATTTTTGTATTCATTTTTGATCGTATTATAGCAGTGCGGGCATGCGGTGACGACGCGTTTGACTGAATAACGATTCATCGTCTCGATGTTTGCCTTCGCCAGGGTTTGGAAAAGATATTCATTGCCGATACGGCGGGCAGGATCGCCCGTGCACTGTTCCTCGCTTCCAAGAATCGAGAATTTGACTTCGGCTTTTTTCAGAATACTGGCGAAAGCCCGGAGCACTTTTTTGTTTCTCTCATCGTAGGAGCCGGCGCAACCGACCCAAAGGAGAACTTCGACATTCGAATCCTCGGCCATAGTTTTGACTGAGAGTCCCTCGGCCCATTTGGCGCGATCGGCCGAGCTGAAGGCCCAGGGTGAGCCATTGGTTTCCATGTTCTTGAAAACCGGCTGCACTTCCGGTGGGAAGCGGGATTCCATCATGACGAGGTTCCGTCTGATGTCATAAATCTTGTCCGTGTGTTCGATGAATACCGGACAGGCAATCTCGCAAGCCCGGCATGACGTGCAGGCCCAGATGACGTCCTCGTTCACGTTCTGATCAATGATGTGGGAGACCTCATCCAGTTTACCGGCGAGAATCTTGTCTTTATTGGCATAAAGATTGTGCTTTAGATCCGTAATCAGCATTTTCGGGGTGAGCGGCTTCTGAGTATTGAAAGCCGGACACAGGTCCTGACAGCGGCCGCACTCAGTGCACGAGTAATAATCCAGAGCGTCTTTCCAGGAAAGGTCAGTGACTTTGGCAGCACCGTACTGCTGGACGGATTCATCCTCAAAATTGATCGGGGTCATTCCTTTTTCCCGGGGAAGCGTCTTCAGGAAGGTGTTCGGTCCGGCGGCGACCAGGTGAAGGTGTTTTGACCTGGGGATGTATACCGCGAAGCCCAATACGATCAGCATGTGAACCCATTTGAAGAAGGTTCCAAGGGCGGCATTTGTGGGCTCGGAAGCGAGGCCGCCCAAACGGGTTGCCAACCACTGCGAAACGAAAAGAGAATTCGCGTACCAAGGGTGTGTACCAGCGATATGGAATGAGTTCATCAGAAAGATCGCCACCATCAACGAACCGGTAAAAAGAAGGACGATGTTGGCGTCCTTCGACTTACCAAGAGCGACCGGCCGGACAACATAACGCCGGTAAGAGGCGTAAAATACTCCCAACAGGACAGCCAAAGTGGCAAGATCCTGCAGAAAGAGCCAGCCACTGTAAAGCGATTGGCCCATGAATTCGAAGGTGGCGCCTTGGTAAATCGTTGAGACAAATTGCTCAAGCGTACCAGTGGTTATGATGATGAAGCCCCAGAAGATCGCCGTATGCATGATCCCGGGGCCCTTATTCTCCAGTACCGCGCGCTGGCCAAGCACATTCACGATTGTGGTCATGATGCGGGCGGGAATATTATCCAAACGGTTCGAGTTCCCCCGGTGCGCCTTCATCATTTGGAAGAGCAGCTGGAACCGATAAAATGAATAGCCAAAAGCTCCGAGCGCAATTGGAAGAAACACAAAGGTCTGCCAAGTCATCTCTATTTACCCCTCAAAAAGAAATTTGGCGCAGAAACAGTGATCAACGAACAAACGGCTCAATGTTCTTTGATCTTCTTGAACTCCTGCGTGAGCAGCGGAACAACAGCGAACAGATCGCCGACTATTCCGTAGTCAGCGGCCTGGAAGATCGGGCATTCCGGATCCGTATTAATAGCAACAATCACTTTGGATGAGCGCATTCCGGCAAGGTGCTGAATTGCGCCGCTGATCCCACAGGCGATGTACAGGGTGGGTGAAACCACTTTGCCGGTTTGCCCCACCTGATCACGATGGGGACGGAAGCCGGCATCAACGGCCGCGCGTGAAGCGCCGACGGCTGCACCGAGCACGTCTGCAAGATCTTCTAGAATTTTAAAGTTCTCGGCACTTTTCAGAGATCGTCCGCCAGAAATGACAACCGGAGCTTCAGTCACATCAGGACGAGCACTGGAACCTTTGACGATCTCGAGTACTTTTGTTTTCAGTGCTCCGAGTTCGACAGTTTCCTGTATCAATTCTGCCGTTTTGGAAGTGTCAGGCTTGGGTACACCGAGGGCATTGGGCCGAACGGTGGCCATAACAGGGCCACTGCCCAGGAATTCGACATCAACCAGAACTTTGCCGGCATAAATCGGACGACGTACCTTGATCTTGCTTCCGTCAAATGAAAGCTGTGTGCAGTCACTGGCGAGTCCGACCCCGAGTTTTGCAGCCACGCGCGGCAGAAAATCACGACCCGTGGGTGTATGACTTGCGAGCACGATGTCTGGAGATGCGGCTTTAAGTACCTGTGCAACTGCTTTGGAGTAGGCTTCTGCGGAATAGTTTTTCAACGCGGAGTTTTCGACGACATGAATTTTGTTGGCGCCGTAATGCGCAAGTTCTTTTGCGAGTTCGGCAATTCCTTCACCGAGGATCAGGGCATGTGTTTCGTTCCCTGCGGCGGCAGAAGCGCCCAAGAGCTCAAAAGTGGCCTTCTTCAAACGTCCATCGCGATGTTCAGCAACAATAAATATTTTAGCCATATCAAATCACCTTCGCCTCTTCGTGAAGCATGCGTACGAGTTCTTTGGCTTGGGCCGCAGGATCACCCGTGAGTTTTTTGCCGGCCTGCTTGGGCGGCGGGAGCTGGTAATTTTTAAACCGGATCTTCTGATCCGCATCCGAAACGCCCACATCCGCAGCTTTCAGTGCTTTGATTTCCTTTTTCTTGGCCTTCATGATGTTGGGCAAGCTTGCATACCGCGGATCATTCAAACCCTTTTGTCCGGCAATGATGACGGGCAGGGCGGCTTCGATGATTTCAAAGGAGCCACCTTCGATTTCGCGTTTGCACTTCACGGTTCCGGCGCCGTATTCGATTGCGACGGCAACAGTGATCGAAGGAATGTCGAGGAACTCGCCGAGAATTTGTGAAACTTGCGCAGAACCGTCGTCAATTGCTTCTTTGCCGGTGAAGATGAGGTCGAAATGAGCTTCCTTCTTCAGGGCTCCCGCAAGAGCCTTGGCGATCGTGTTGTTATCCACATTTTCCGGAAGCTCAATATGGATTCCGTTGTCGGCGCCCATCGCGAGTGCAGTGCGGATTGATTCTGTTGCGCGAGCAGGCCCGGCCGAAATGACGGTCAAGGTACTCCCCGCGTTCTTCTCTTTCACGCGAAGCGATTCTTCGACTGCGATTTCATCAAAGGGTGACATCACCCACTTGATCCCTGCGGGATCAATTCCGGTGCTGTCGGAGTTCAATTTGATCTTGGTTTCAGTATCGGGTACCTGCTTGATGCAGACGTAAATATTCATAATATAAAGGTTATACAGGGCGAGAGTGAGGCTTCGCAAATGGTTTTTGCTGAAGCGTCTCCGGGCGACTTGAGAAAATTCAGATAAGTTCGTTGCGGATCAGGTCGGCTAAGCTTTCGCGGTTGCGAATGACTGAATACTGACCTCCGGAAACCAGGACCTCGGCAGCCCGCGGGCGGCTGTTGTAATTACTGGCCATTGTAAACCCGTAAGCGCCGGTGGATAGAATGGCCAGGATGTCCCCGCCTTTAAGTCGAGTCGACATCATTCGATTTCGAGCAATGAAATCGCCGGTTTCGCAAACAGGTCCGACGATGTCACAACGAACCGTCTGGTTCGCCAGGGCACTGAGTCGCTTGATCGGTACGACAGCGTGAATACTATGATATAACGCGGGGCGGATGAGGTCATTCATTGCTGCGTCAATAATCAAAAAATGTTTTCTTTCGGATTTTTTCCAGTAAAGCACCTGAGACAGGAGCAGGCCGGCGTTGCCGGCCAGGAGCCTTCCCGGCTCGAGCATGACTTTCAGCGCTCGTCCTTTTTCGTTGACTCGGTTGGGACCGAAGAACTGTCGGATCAGTCCGCAGTAACTCGCGACCGAGGGGGCTACCTCATCAGAATAGCAAATTCCGAGGCCGCCGCCCAAGTCGACGTGAGTCAGGGGTTCCGGGAGAAGCTCGTCGAGTTCTCCGATCAGGTCCTTTACGCGCTGGAAGGCGTTCTCAAGAGGCGCCAAAGAGAGAAGTTGGCTGCCGATATGGATACTGACCCCCTGCACCCGGATGCCTGGAAATTTATGGATTCCGCGGGCGAGCTCCAGAACTTTCGCACGATGCATTCCGAATTTGTTGAACTTCAGTCCTGTCGAAATATAGGGATGTGTCTTGGCGTCCACATCCGGATTGAACCGGAAGGAAACGGGGGCGATTTGCCCGAGTCTGCACGCGATTGAATTCAGCAGGCGGAGTTCCTCTTCGGATTCCACGTTGAAGGCGTAAATACCTTCTTTCCCAAACTGCAAGGCATCTGCTAGTTCTTCCGGCGTCTTTCCAACCCCGGAAAAAACCACATCCCGGGGCAGCGCGCCCGCTTGCTGTGCCCGGAAAAGTTCGCCACCCGAAACGATATCCATTCCCGCGCCCAGCTTTAGAAATAATTTCAAGATTGAGAGATTCGAATTGGCTTTCATCGCAAAGAAAATCCGGTGATCAACATCTTTGAGCCCGCGGACAAGCTCGCGATAATTCTTCTTGAGCAGGGTCGCTGAGTAAACGTATGTGGGCGTCCCAAGGTCCTGGGCTATCTGCTTCAAGACTTGCGAAGAAAAGCCTGGTGTTCCGGCGGACAAGGACTTTTGCCTCATCGTCTTTTCGGAATCGTGGGAGAGGGGCTGGGCGTTGGCGTCTCGTTCAGGAACTGGGGGACTGTACGATCCGGAGGAAGTGGCGGGGCCTTCACGCCGCAAGCGATTGTGCCTGCCAACAATAGCGTTGATGTGAAAACCAGAAAACCGAGCTTCAGTTTCATTCTAGAATCCTATCACAAGGCCGAGGCCGAGCATATCGTAGCCGATGTCCACTCTGGCTTCCCAGCTGGGGCCAATCCGGAAAAGCAGTCCGGCTCCAACGGCAGGTATGAGTGCCACCAGGGAATTATAGGTTTCGATGGTGTAGACGGTCCCTGCCGGAATTGCGATATTTTTCATCACGCCCCCATAAAGAAACAAGGACAGGTCCTCGCTTGTATGAACAGTGTATCGGCCCGTGAAGATGAGAGGGAAAACCGTGAAAACATCGTTCTGCGTGAAGATCGCTTTATAAAGAAAAAGGCCGACTTCCGCGCTGAGTTCATCCTGTAGAAGGGGTTTGCTGAAGAAAAGCAGCTTATTCAGCCTAAATGAAACCCGGGCTCCACCCGCAGGGAACGAGGAGCCTTCGCCATTTCTAAAAAAGCCAAACGATCCGGTCATCGAATGGGGGTTGGGTTGAAGCGGAGTGACCTCTTCAACACTCATTCCGGTTTCGTCCAGCTCGGGCTCAAGGGGGCCCTCAGGAGTGAATTCGGCAGAGATTCCTTTTTCATTCGTGGAATCCACTGCGCCATTCGGAGGTGGAGACGATTCTGAATCGAGTTCGGGATCATAGTCCAGAAGAGGTCCGAGCTCCCTGTCGATTTCTTCCTGAGTAGGAGCCTGGGTTGATTCGTCCAGAGGTGCGCCGGTGCCGTTGGTATCGCCGGCATCCTGGCCTGTCGCAGCTCCCGTGTCCGGACTTGTGCCCGTGGGTTTGTCAATGCCTTCGAGCTCATTCAGTTCTGCCCGGTCATCCTGAGTGGTACCAAACGAGCTGACATCTGAAAGTTTTTCGATGGCCAGATAGGCTTCGCCACTATTTAGCTCGGAATAACCTTCGTAAACGCGCAGTTTCCTGCCGGCAAACTGCCTCTTCTCCGGGTAAGCTTTCAAAGCCCGGAATGCCATGACAGGTGTCTTGTCCTTTTTCAAAAGTACGATCCGGCCCGGAGCGGGAATTTCCCCTTGGGTCACCTCAAAAAGGTAAACTGACGCAGAACGGGTATGCCGGATCACATTGAGTTCAAAGGACCGAACTTCAATCGCGGGAAGTTTCTCGATTTCGTCGGGATCCAGAGGTTTTCTCTGCTCCTCTCGTTTGGAGACTTCGTTGTCGCCCGGCAATTTTCTGATCATGAATTCACTGCATCCGGCCTGCAGCAGAAGGCCGACAAGGCAGGCGCCGTTCAGGGCGTGTTTGACAATCCGCCAAGCGTTCGATTTAATGCAAAGCGGTGATGTATTTGAAACGCGATTATCCTTCATATTCCAGTATCCCCAGCTTAGCGCGCTACCGTGGCTCTGTCGAGCGGCTGTCTCCTATATCATTCGTGTTTGCGACGATAATGCTTCTATTTGCGGTGCCAGCCTGGGGTGTTCAGGACTCAGTGCAGAAATTTCCGATGCCGATGGTTTCGAGTGCGGCAGATCTCGAGGAAGCGCAGGTTCTACTGAAAAACAAAAAATGGGCGGAAGCAGCAGTGGTGTTCCGCTCTGTAGTTCGGAAGCTGCCGGACTATTCTCCTGCTGCCATGGGACTGGCCCGGGCGCTGGTCTTTTCAAATCGCCGGGAGGAAGCGCTAGCAGTACTCTGGCGGGCGGCAGATCGCGAGAAAGCGCCCAATCGAAGCGTCTTAATACGTCGTGGGCGCGTGATCTCCCGGCAATTCCTGAGCTCAGGCAGCTTTCAGGTTTACCAGGACGGCTTGAGCTTTCTTCAAGCGCGCAAATATCGACAGGCGAGAGAGAGATTCGAAAAGGCACTCGCCCAGGAACCTGATAATGTAGAAGTACTCGTCAGACTGGGACAATGCCTGGCCCTGGATCAGGATTACGATAGCGCCACGGAGTATCTCCGGTTTGCCAAACGGTTGAATCCGCATGAACCGGAAATTCGTCTTTGGTTGGGAAGAACCATGCATCAGCGTGGGGAGATCAAAGAAGCAATCGAGGAACTTCGGCTGGCTAAAGCCCAGTTGCAGAATTCCGAATTGGCGCCCGTCTGGCTTTCGGCCGCCCTGTTTTCTTATGGTCAGAAGGTGCAGGCCACGCAGGTGCTGGAAGAGGATATCAAGGCGCAACCCTATCATCTGGCTTCACTGCTTCACCTGGCCTGGACCCGTACCCAGGCGGTTTCGCGTGACAATCAAGCTCTTTGGGCGGCCCGCAAAGACATGCAGTTGATTTTGAGTCGTCTGGACCAATACGAAAAATCCGGCGCCTCATCCGCCATCTGGCTGGCAGAGGGCGAACTTGGACTGAATCTGCGCCAGAGCGCAGCCGAGCTGAAGGCCGAGGCCAACAAGTTGCTCCAGCAAATCGAAAGCCGACTGGGTCAACCGGCCAAGGCATAAAAAAACCCGGGACCTTTCGATCCCGGGTCTCTTGATTGTACTTTGCTGATTCTTACTTGTTCAGTTGACGGCCGCCTTCAACCGCCCACTTCTCAAGCATTTCTGTCGTAACCGACTTTGGACGCTCCAAAGCATAACCCAACCCACGGTCCCAGACGATATTGGCCATCACACCCAGGCAGCGACCAATTCCAAACAGCACGGTGTAGAAGTCATATTCGGTCAAGCCATAGTGCCATTGGATCACACCACTTGCGGCATCAACATTCGGCCAGGGATTCTTGGTCTTGCCGTGCTCAGTGAGCACTCCCGGCGCAACTTCATAAAGCGTGTTGACGAATTTGAAGAGTTCATCATTCGGCAGATATTTGCGGCAGAATTCATTCTGTGAAGCAAAGCGGGGATCCGTTTTGCGAAGAACCGCGTGGCCGTATCCCGGAATGACCTGGCCGGCGTTGAGGGTATCCCAGCAGAATTTCTTCATGCCTTCCTTGTCCGGAGCCTTGCCACCAGTCTTTTCGAGAGCCTTCTGGGCCCAGCGGAGCACTTCCTGGTTGGCTAGGCCGTGCAGGGGCCCGGCAAGACCGTTCAAACCAGCAGAAAACGAAAGGTAGGCATCCGAAAGCGCAGAGGCCACAAGATGCGTGGTGTGTGCGGAGACATTGCCGGATTCGTGATCTGAGTGGAGGATGAAATACATGCGCGCGACGTCGTCATAAGGCTTTTTGATCCCCATCATGTGAGCAAAATTGCCGCCGAAATCGAGGTTTGTATCCGGGCTGATGGTCTGCCCGTTTTTGTATTTGAAGCGGTAGATAAAGGCCGCAATTTCCGGCAGACGGGAGATCATGTTGGAGGCATCCTCGAACATGGGTTCCCAGTACTCATCCTTCTTCATTCCTTCTGCATATTTTTTTGCGAAAACGGATTCCTTCTGCATTGCGAGCACGGCGGTGGAGAGCATCGCCATGGGATGGGAATCTTTCGGCATTGCCCTGAGAACATCAAAAACGTAGGAAGGCACTTTTGCGCGGGTCTTCCAGTCTTTTACGATTTCCATGGTCTCCTCCATGGTGGGAATTTCGCCGGTCAGAAGGAAGGACCAGAAGCCCTCGACGTACGGGTATTCACACCCAGGGACTTTGGGAAGGGCCGCGAAAGTTTCCGGGATTGTTTTTCCACGAAAGCGGATTCCTTCCTGTGGGTCCAGGTAAGAGATGTCGGTTACCAGGCAGCGGATATCGCGGGCACCACCGATGCATTGCTCAATTGTTACCTGATCGATGACGGTGTTTCCTTGTTCTTTCATGAGTTTCTGAATGCGAGGCTTATGAGCTTTGATTTTTTCTGACAATTTAGCTTTAAGACTGGACATGAGCGAAATTCCTTTCGATTTAAACGATTTGATCGGTTCGGGCAAAAACTTCAAACTGTCTTGACATTAGAGCCAACTTTATCCGGTTTAGCAACCCACTATCATGAGGAGTTAGATGCAAAGACGGGGCAGCCCCGCCCACCAGTAGAGCTGATTTTATAAACGCGCCGCGTAGAAAACAATTATTTGCACCGTTGTATTGACTTCACTGACGCGATCAACCTATGACTCAAGAAACAAGTACATGGGCGGGGGTTTTTGCTTGGCTGGCCAAAAGATTTTTATAGCTGTTGCTGGAAACATTGGTACGGGCAAAACAACGCTCACGAATATGCTTTCCAAGCGTTTCGGATGGGCTGCCCATTACGAAGCGGTGAAGGACAATCCTTATCTGGCTGATTTTTACGCCGATATGAGCAGGTGGTCCTTTCCTTTACAGGTGTTTTTTCTGAACCATCGTTATCGTGCGCACCAGGAGATTACCGCTGGGACAGATAGCGCCGTCCAGGACCGTAGCATTTACGAAGATGCCAATATATTTGCCCGCAACCTCTTTGAGGCGGGAAATATGGAAGGCCGAGACTACCATAACTATCTCGACCTATATAAGGTCATGTGTGCACAGCTGACTCCGCCGGACTTGATGGTTTACCTGAGCAAATCTCTCCCTAAACTCAAAGAGCGGATTTCCATACGGGGACGGGATTTCGAAAAGAATATTCCGGACGAGTATCTCAGTAATCTCAATCGATATTATAATGATTGGATGGACGGCTACGATCTTGGCAAGAAGCTGATCATTGATAGTAATGATCTGGATTTTCTGCATAATTCGAACGATTTTGATTACATAGCGAAACAAATCTTGAACGCGTTGGATCAACGTGACTTGTTTCTTGAATCACGTAATGACGCGACGCTTTTTCAATAATCATTAAGTTTCTTCTGAGCCTTACCGAGAAGCCTCCTGAGAGGAATCGAAAATGAGGCAAAAAAAATTAGCATGGGCTCTATTACTGATTTGGAGCTTGATGAACATGAGCGGCTGCTCGTTATTTAACAAGGGCTCGGCCGAAGGTGAAGATGAAACTCCAATTGCTGACGCATCCACGGATGCCATTCCGCTGGATAGCGCTGAAGCACCGCCTCCCCCCGCCGACGAATTTGCAGAAGCTCAACCCCCCATGGACACACCTCCGGCGGATCCTGCGCTGGAAGTTGCGGCGGCCCCGATTGATACTCCTCCCCCAGTGGATCCCGCGCCAGAGGATCCTGCGCCGGTAGATCCGGCACCCGCTGCTCCAGCTGTAGCAGCATCGGGAGAGGGAGAAACCTACACCGTTACAGGTGGTGAAACCCTTATGAGAATCGCCTTTGATAAATACGGCGACATTTACAAATGGCGAGATATTTACGAGGCCAACCGTGCAGCAATTACGGACCCGAATGCGATTCCGGCTGGAACGGTTCTCAAACTTGATCAATCCGGCTTCTTTGCTGCAGATCAGAATGGTGAAAAATACCTGATCAAGCGCGGCGATACCTTGGGCACCATTTCGGGTGATGTTTATGGAACACAGGCCAAATGGCGGAAGCTCTGGGAAAATAATCGCAAGCTGATTCGGGATCCGAATTTGATTTTCGCGGGATTTTATCTCTACTACGTCCCCGAAAATGAACAACTTGCTCCGAAAGATCAACGGCTCCCTGCGTCTGGCGAGGCTTCAACCGGAACTTGATTAGCAGGAACTCAGATCAAAAAAAAGCGCGCCCGGAGCGATCCGAGCGCGCTTTTTAAATTATTTACTATGGAAAACTAGGGCATTCTCTTGAAGCTCGTCAGCTCCATCGTCAGCGGGAAAAGCTGAGTCTGCGCAATCTGCTTGATCATTCCATCCATGACGGTGTCGCGTGGGTTCATCCAAACTTCCAATTTGGAAATTTGCTTGCTCTTGGCGATGACGTGAATGCATTGAAAGGTGCCGGCCGGTACGGTCACGTCCGCGTAATCCTGGGAAATGATCTCGAGCGGATCATTCGGGATTTCCTGCTCTTTACCGTTAACAATCAGTTTCAGAATTTTGCCATCGGCTTTGCTGATCTGGGCTTCGGCGAGCTGCTTCTGGCCGGACAGGTTCAGGTCCTGCGTGAGCCAGATGCTGGTGCCTTCATCTTTAGTCACGGTTTTAACATTCGTGCCCATCTTCCCGAAGGAAGAGATCTTTACATCGTAAGAAGCGGTATCGCCTACTTTCCAGTTGATCAGATCCATTGGGACGATCGTATTCAGGGCTTCTTGATAAATTAGGCTTTCGACTGAGGCGTTCGCCGGGCCAGCGGTCAGCACAGCAAGAGCAAGAACTACTAATAATTTTTTCATATAATCTCCTTCTTGGTTAACGGCGCCTTTTTTGGCAGACTAGGTTAAAGGCTGGACGACACAGTATCCAAGGACGCCATAAATGCAACAGACGAGTGCAGTAGATCATTACGCTGGGCAGCACATTTTGAGATGGTTGAGAACGAAGGGCGTTCTTATATCTATTCTTATATTTGTTTTTGTGGCGGGATGTGCAACAGAACCCAAAAAACCCCTGAGTATTGAAGAAAGGGTGCGCGTAGAGACAGCCCTTGGTGCCGAGCTTTCGCGAGATTTTGAAACGAAACTGGTTTTTAGAGAAGACATGGAGCTTTCTGTTTATCTTCGAAAAGTTGCAGAAAGACTCACGGCTGCGACCCCGGAGTTCGTCGGGGCAGCAATCGGGCTTTTTGTCATTCGGGATCACAAAGAGGATTCAAGGTCCGTTTGGCGGAATTATTCCCTTCCCGGGAACAGGATTTACATTGCGGCAGGTCTTTTGAAAAAAGTAGAATATGAAAACCAACTGGCGGCTGTAATTGCGATTGAGTTGGGCCATTTGATGCGAAAAAGTGTTCTCTGGCGGGTGCGTCAACACATGGATGCCGAATCCAGGGCTCTTGGGGCCCTTGGACCAACTCTTGCCCAGGATGCCAACTCATTTGACCACCTGCTTTTACCTGAACCCGGCCAACTGAAGGCAGTTGAGTACTTTGGGCCGCGTGGAGTTTTCAATTTCAATCAAGAGACACTACTTGCGGCGGCATCGGATGCCGTCGGGATTCTTTACCGTGCGGGATATGACCCCCGGGGTGTTTCGGCTCTCCTGGATTTATATCGGGCCCGACCGGAACACTCACCTTATGAACAGGCCGTTCTAGGAAAATTAATTCAAAAAACGCGACGGGTCATTGCAGAGAGTGCTCCTTTGCGTAATCCTGTAGTAAGGTCTCCAGAGTTTTTGGAAATCCAGAAGAGGATCAAGAAGCTGTGACTGCAAGCCGGGGCGTCTCCAAGACGACGATAACGGAGGTGAAGAGGATGTTTGAACCGCTCATGCAAGGGGAAGAGGACATTACAAGTTGGGTTAAATCCTCCAAAGTCGTTGATTCGATCACCAAGCTGCCAGGTGATGCGAGTGCCCGGAAATATTATCGTGTTGTTTGTGGCGAGCAGACATTCATTGTCATGCGCATGGAATCATTTGAACAACAGGGCCAGTCGCTGCCTTTCCTGATCATGCAGCAGCACCTGAAGCAAAACGGAGTCAAGGTTCCGGAAATCTATGATGTCGATCCGAAGAATGGCCTGATTCTTCTCGAAGACCTCGGAGATGACACTCTTTTGCGCTGTCTTCAGGATGTTTCGAATGCTGACGTCGAGAGACATCTTTATGAGCGTGTGCTGAGCGATTTGATCGATCTGCAGCTGAATTCCTCACCACGAAATCCAGCAAACGCCGGTGCGGATCTCGAGGCCTTCCGTCTCAAATTTGACCAGGAGAAGCTCTTCTGGGAAATGACTAATACGATCGAACATTTTTACGAAAAACACCTTAAACGCCAGATCCGGGATGCTGATCGCAAGATCATGCTGGATGGATTTAGTGAAATCTGTGGTTTCCTGGCGGGGCTTCCGACGGTTCTGGCCCATCGCGATTTTCATAGTCGTAACATCATGGTGGTTTCGCCCGCCGTGGGACACCCCTCAGTGACAGCCAACCGTCTGGTCATGATTGATTTCCAGGACGCCCGATTGGGGCCCGTGACCTACGACTTAGCCTCAATCCTGAAGGATAGCTACTATCAACTGGAAGAAGACCAGGTGTCACATTTGCTCGATTATTACGTCGCGCGCTGGGAAGCTCTCACAGGAGAGCGCTTGAGCCGGGCTCAGTTCCAGTACGAATTTGACATGATGTCCGTGCAGCGTAATTTCAAGGCAATCGGGAGCTTCGCGTCGTTCTTGAACCGGCGTGGGGATGCGACTTATCTGAAATACATTGGAAATACTTTTGAGAACATCCGGCGCACACTTCTGAAATACCCGAAGTACTCGCGACTTCGCGAAGCGTTGTTTCATTATTACTATTTCTGATCATGAGAATCCATCGAGCCATGTTGATGGCGGCAGGGCTTGGGACGCGACTGCAGCCCATTACTCTTGATTTTCCAAAGGCGCTCGTGCCGCTCCTGGGCGTTCCCATGGCTCAGTTCGCGGTCGACGCGCTGATTCGCGCGGGCGTGACCGAAATTGTCGCAAACATCCATCATCATCCAAAGCAGGCAGAAGCCGGCCTGCGTTCGTTGGATCTGGCCGGCCCGCCTCAAACACGTCTGATCATCAGCGATGAAAGTTCTCAGCTTCTCGGGAGTGGCGGGGGGATTCGCCAGGCCTTGCCTCTCTTTGAGGGCGAAGCGTTTTTCCTTGTCAATGCAGACGTCCTTAGTGATCTCAGTCTCAAAGATCTCGGTGAATATCATCAGATGATGCACCGGAAGTTTGGCGTACTCGTGACATTGGCGATACTTCCGGGACGAGCGGGTGCGTATCGGGAGATCGTTTCCGATCCGATCACTGGATTGATCACACGTCTCGGCCAGGTCGTTACTGGTAAGCCGTATTTCATGGGTGCTGCCGTTCTCGAGCCCGAAGCGTTAACGCATTTGGCTCCGGGTCCATCAGAATTTGTACCGCAAATTCTTGCTCCCGCAGTTCGCGCGGGCAGAGCGTGTGCGTATTCCGCTAACTGCCTTTGGAAGGATGTGGGTACACCCGAGCTCTGGTTTGATGCACATATGGCATTACTCGATGGAATCGAGACTGGCTCTTTGGCTGAGCCACTTCGGATTCGGCTGGAGACCCTGAATCATCGAATCGGAGAGAGAATCTGGGTTGATCGCTCACTTCCCCTGGTATTTGACCGGTCGGGCTGGGCAGGTCCTTGCTATTTTGGCGCGGCGGCAGGAGTGCAGGAACTTCCCCGTGAATTTGGCCCGAGAGCTTTTCTTTATGGTTGCAATGCGCAAGCCCATGGCCCCGGCATCGGAGCTTTTGGACACTGGCTGCCGATGAGCGGCGTTTAAGAAACTTCCTGGATTTTGCGTGCGAGTGCCAGCCAGTTTTTTCCGGGAACAATGTGGCCCGGCGGCCCGAAGCTGGCGGCACCCGTCCAGCTTCCACCCAGAGGCTGGCCGAGCAGTGAAAGGAATCCGTAAAACGCAAAAGCCTGGGCTTCGATGAGCTGACCGTCCAGGCCGACTTGCGCGAGAGTGGTAATTTTAACGGCGGGTAGGCGTTCACTGAGGGCCGCAAGAATTGCAGGATTTTGCGCTCCTCCGCCGCAGAAGTAAATCGTCGATAGTGGAAGTTTGCGGGCCAAAATCACTTTTTCATAAGCTTGGGCGATTGACTCCACGGTCAGGGCTGTGGCTGTCGCGACCAGATTGGCGCCTTTGGCTTTGGTGTTTTTGAAAAAGTACTCAACCGGGAAATCATCGCGTCCCGTGGACTTGGGAGCGGACTTTGAAAAGTAAGGATGCTTCAAAAGGCGATCCATTGCGGGCCAGTCAATCTCGCCGGTAAGGGCGAGCTTGCCACCTTTATCGAATTTGCGTTTGCCTTTCGTGGCACGTTCAGTTGCGGCGTCAATCCAGATATTCGCAGGGCCGGTATCAAACGCGAGCAGAAAATCTTCCGGTCCGATGTAGGTGAGATTGCTGATCCCTCCCAGGTTATGGATTGAAATTCCGCGCGAACTCTTGTCAATCCCTTGGGCCAGTAAACGGTGGAATAAGGGGGTCAGCGGCGCCCCTTGTCCGCCGGCGGCCATATCGCCATCGCGGAAATTGGAAACGACGGTAATTCCTGTTGCGTGGGCAATGCGTGTGGGTTCACCCATCTGGAGCGTGATGCCGCGATGACCTTTGGCAGGATAATGCGCGATGGTTTGCCCGTGATTGGCAATCGCATCGGGAACTCCATTTTTCGAAATGATCCTTTTCAGTTCCCGGCCATACCATTCTCCCAGCCGCCGGTGCAGATCGAGCCACTCCTGGGCGCTTACCCGGCTTTTCGGGCGTTGAAAATCAAGGACTTCCTTGCGCAGGTGCGAGGGGTAGGGGCGGGCGGCCGACCAAAGGGGAGTCCAGCCATCCTTGGAAATCGAAATGCAGGCGGCATCCAGTCCATCACAGGAGGTCCCGGTCATCACTCCCAGTATGTGGAGTGTCTGCGAAGCCATATCTATTCCTCTTCTTCTTCCTCTTCGTCTCGCTTGTTCAGGCGTTCTTTCGCGGCAATGAAAGACGGAATGGGGCGGGGTGAGATTGCTTCAACGGGGCAGACGTTCAGGCATGCGGCATGATCTGCGCAAGTGTCGGCATCAATGTAATATTGATTTTTACCCTCAACAATCGATCCTGTTGGGCACTCGGTAATACAGGCACCACACTTCGTACAGGCTTTGCTGATCATATGTGACATGGGTATAGTTTACGTTCAATGATGGTTCGTTGACAAGCGCTCGATCCGCGTGAGATTTTATATGGATGAAAGTGGTGAGCGTTCCTTTACGACTGCAAATTGGAGCTGGTCTGCTCTTGCTTGCGGTTCCTCTCGTGGCTTTCCATGTCGCCCTGGTGCAGCGCGCGCCCTGGTGGCGCCTTCCTCTTGAGGATATGGGGATTGCGGGCGGGGTGGTATTTCTGCTGCTTTTGCCGATCACGTTCCTGATGAGCAGGGGTCGGCAATGGGCATTGCACACCACGGTCATTCTGAGTGGCATATGGATCGCGCTTTCTGGTGTGCTGGCCATAGAAGCCCGTAATCCGGCTTTGGGTTTCTTCACTGTTTTCCTGATTTCCTTCGCCACGACGGTCCTGTTTTGGATTTCAAAGGAAATGAATCGCTCCTATTTCAACCCCGGAGCAGAGTGGTTCCAGGGACTTCCTGAGTCGATTCCGGAGATTTCCTGTAAAATCGGCTTTGGAGGGATTGCAGGCGGTTCTGAAACCGAACAGTTTTGGAAGCAATGCCGTGTCGCCCGGATGGACGATGAGGGCGCGTTTGTTTTTTGCGAGCAGGCGGTTTTCGGGCGGGATTCATTGCCTGTGCTCCGAAAATCAGCCAAAGTGGAAATGATCTTCTCCCATAAGGAGCGTCAACTCCGATGCCAGGGAAAGCCTATTCGATTGTTGCACCAGAATCAGGGCGTCGGAATCCGTTTCACTGGACTGACACCCGATATCAGCAAGGAACTCGGCGACTGGGTCGAGAGATTACGAGGAAAAGGATATGTCGATTAAAAATTCAAGCCTGCTTGCAATGCTGCTTCTTGTATCGATGCTGTCGGCATGTACAAACCGCCCCTCGACGGAGGGAGATCCCAAGCGGCGGCTGAATGACTACATTTCGCGTACCTTCAATCTCAAGGGCATCGAGGATCGCGCGGTCCTGATGACCTATCTCACTGGAAGCGCCAAGTCGCGTCTGGCAGTTTGGAGTGATGATCAGTTCCGGCAGGCTTTCCTCGAGACCAAAAGAGAATTTGTGAAGCTGGTCTTCAATGAAACCAAGAAGTCTTCTGCCACTGAAACCAACATTACGTACGAGCTGACCTACATAGACAAATCGAAGGGTTCGGGGGCGAAAATCACGAATAAAAAGCTTTGCACTCTTGTCCAAGAGCAAGGCGCCTGGTTCATCAAAGACGTGCGGAATATCAAAGAATTGGTCGAGTATTCCGAAGGCATGGAGATGTCACTGCCCTGATCACCGCAGAGGGGCTTCATCCAGATCGCGGGCCTGACTTGACGAGCGGATGACGATCTTGTTCCAGACGAGAGTTCCGGAGGCTGTGAGATTATAGTTTTGGTTTCCGGTAGCGGCACGCAACGTGAACGTGGTCGCCGCGGCACTGTTCACCCAGGGGATCATCTGGATTCCGGCTTCGGCGGGAGCCGACAGGCCAACAAGCCGGATTATATAAGAATTCGATCCCATGCTGTAGACGCTTACGGTTCCTGTAACAGCGCCGCTGAACGCGCCTGTGGCGACAATGGTTCCTCCCACCGGCGCCGCATCGTTCGGCGAAGTGGAAACGGCTTTGCCACAGCCGAAGCAAGTCAGCAGCAGGACCAAGGCAATATTAAGAACACCCGTTTTAAAAGACATTTACATTTTACAGCTTAACAGTTTCTCGGAAAAAATCACCGGGTTCGGGTGTTAATGAACCTTTGAAAGTCGTGCGTTGCGTCAGGGAAAGCATTGGACTGCCTGTTCGCGGGGGTGGTACTATTTTTTAATTATGTTAGCCACTCGCCAAAAGATATTCCTGGCCCGCATGGGGTATTTGGGCTTGAGCGCCGTTCGAAAGATCGCGCGATTACCGAGGAAGGCTGTAACTCAACGGTTTGGAATTTGCTGGAGCCTGGATCTTGACGAGGCGATTGACCTGACGATCTATGTCTTTGGCCGGTTTGAGTGGTCAACGATCCGAGCATACAAAAAATATATCAGTCCAGGCAGCACGGTGGTCGATGTAGGAGCGAATATCGGGGCACACACGCTACCGCTGGCCAGGTGTGTTGGTTCCACTGGGCGTGTTCTCGCTTTTGAGCCCACTGCATACGCTTTTGAAAAGCTTTCCGTGAACATTGGACTGAATCCGGAATTGAAGTCGCGCATCGAGCCGCACCGTGCTCTTCTCCTGTCATCCTCGCAGCAGAAGGCGCCCGGGGAGCTTTGGTCCAGCTGGCCGCTGGATGATCAATCAGGAACCGATGCCGAGGTTTGCGGGAAACCCATGCCAGTCGGCGATGCTGCCGTTTATGCTCTGGATGAATTTCTTGAAAAGAATCATCCGGGAGTGAAGATTGACTTGATGAAAATCGACGTTGATGGGTTCGAGGGAGAGGTGATCTCGGGCGCCCGGGGCGTCATCGAAAAATATCACCCTGTTCTCGTTCTAGAGTTTTCGCCGTATCAGTTCGACAAAAAGGGCGAGAGCTTTGAAGATTTCGTGAATTTTTTAAGCAAGGCGGGTTACCGTTTCAGGGAAGTCGGAAAGACAAGGGAATGGCCTCGCGATGCGGCGTTGCTCAGGCTCGGGATTCCTGTCGGATCCTCCCGTAATATGGTTTTGACCCACAATTTCTGAGGAAATACCAGATGTCCTGGCGAAAATCTGTATATGGATTGCTGGCAGCGGAAATATCGAGAATTACCCGCTACTGCGATGATTTGGTATGTGTTCGGGCGATTGCCGTGAGTGAGACGCCGTCTGAGGGCAAGGACCCAAGCGAGTCAATTTTGGTCAATTTGATTGACGCCCGTCAGAAGGCGTTTGTTACGTCGCTCCAAGATTTTCCAGACTGGTCAAAAAAAGCAGAGCACCGCGGTGCTCTGCTGATCAATGGGAATTTCAATTACTGTTTTGATATCCAGGCTGAACTTATGACGGCGCTTCCCAGGCTTTCGAGACATAGCAGGGTCATTGCCGTTTTATATAGCTCTTACATGCAGTGGTTTTACAATTTGGCTTCGCGCTTTCGCATTCGCAAGGCGAGAGCTCCGACCTCTTTTTTCACGCGAGTTGATATTACTAATCTCGCTCGCATTTCGGGCTATGAAGTTGTCCGTGAGCGATCCTGCATCTTCCTTCCATGGGAACTGCTCGGGGTGGGGACTTGGATCAACCGCGTGCTTGCGGCGACGCCGATTATTCGTTGGTTCTCACTTGCTGAGGTCGTCGTTTTGAGACCAGTCATTCACTCCAAAGAGCGCCCCAGTCTTTCGATTGTGATTCCCGCACGGAATGAAAAAGGAAATATTGCCTCTGCTATTGAGCGCCTACCTGACCTGGGGTGTGAAATAGAAATGATATTTGTCGAAGGGCACTCTTCGGATGGTACCTGGGAGGAAATCGAACGTGTTGTAAAAGCGCATATAGGCAGGGTACGCATCAAAGCTTTTCAGCAAACCGGAAAAGGAAAGGCAGATGCTGTCCGGCTCGGCTTTTCACAGGCGAGCGGAGAGGTACTTACCATTTTGGACGCCGATCTGACGATGCCACCGGAACTGCTGGGCAGGTTTTATGAAGCTTATGTCCAGGGGCATGCGGACTTCGTCAACGGTAGCCGCCTCGTTTATCCAATGGAGGGTGAGGCGATGCGCTTTTTGAACAAGCTTGGAAACGTCTTTTTCGCCAAAGCGCTTAGCAGTGTGCTTGAGCAGCGATTGGGCGACTCACTCTGCGGAACCAAATTGCTTTCCCGGCGCGATTACGCGCGCATTGTCGAATGGCGCAAAGATTTTGGTGATTTCGATCCATTCGGGGATTTTGAACTTCTTTTCCCCGCAGCGATTTTGGGCTTGGGGGTGGTAGACGTTCCAGTGCGCTACCGCGCGAGGACCTACGGTACAACCAATATCCGGAGATTCCGGGACGGTCTGACCTTGCTTAGAATGACTCTGGTGGGACTGTTCAGAATTCGGGTGGGGTCTTCACCAAAACGATAGGTCGCGCGGCAATAATTATTTAGAAATGTTAACAATTCTAAACTAAATAGTTGCTTAAGTATCAAGCATATATTCGTGTCGCACTGCGTATAATGCAGCGCGCATAAAGTGATCAATTCCTGAAAAAAATACGCCGATAAGAGGATGAGACGTAACCGTGGCCACCAGTCCCACTGAGGACGCCATGGGTCCGTCCGCGAAAGGCAGACCTTTATGAAAATCAGGCGGCTGATTGCTGTAGCTGTTTTGGTTCTGTTTCTCTCAAGCCCGCCCACACCCAGTGGCGCGGATCAGGCCGAAGCCTATATCAACCTGAGCGGAAATGTGCCCGCATTTTTTGAAATCTGGGTCAGAGGTGTGCCGGGTGATCTGGACCTTGGACCGAGAATTATCGTGAATGACAGGTTACTCGGAATCATGCATTTGAAGTACAACCTCAATTTGCAGAGTTTGACATTCAAATCCGATACGCTGGACGGAAAACTCCACAATGGCGCGAGCGTTTGGGGTGGAACCATGACTTTCAAAGTAGGTGGCGGAGCAACTTGCATGACTGTGGGCGGTGCTGCAGGCGGCGTTGCCAGTCAACTGATTCCTTCGGGGCCAGCAGTTGGCCAGCTGGGCGGCGGTGCTGACGTTCATCATCCCGATGTACAGGATCTGGCCACAAACTTCGGATACGGGCTCGAGGAAGATTGTCCGGTGATGGCTTCGTGGTCGGGCGTGAATCAGGATTTACCGCTTGCCGGCGTCTTCATGATGAAGATTACGATTACGATGGTTTCGCTATAATCATTTTGCCGCATCCGGCAAATCTTGCCGGATCAAAAATTCCGACGGGATAAAAATTCCGATAAAATCGCGAATTTCTCGAAGAATTTGCACATTTTTTAAATTTCACTGCCACTTTGGCCGAATAATCAGTCAAGATGGAACTGTAGGGAATCATGTTTACACATGAGGTGTATTTAATGGGTTTCCAAAAATTAGCGATCCTGACTTTTGTGCTGGCTGCTGCGTGGCTTGTGTCTGCGCGCGCCGACACGGTCACTGGATACATCAATCTAACGGGTACCGTGCCCGCATATTTTGAATTATGGGTGCGCGGAGTGCCCGGAGACTTGGACTTGAGCCCGCGCGCGATCGTGAATGACCGGACACTGGGACTTTTGCACCTCAAATACAACATAGATATGGCAAGCCTCACGCTGCAGTCGACTGAAGCAAATGGGAAACCGATGAACGGTGCCGAAGACTGGGGTGGAGCAATCAGTTACAAAGTTTGGGGCGGAGCGGCTTGTAAAACCGTCGGAGGTTCAGCGGGTGCTGTTGCGAGTGTAACCATTCCCTCGGGCAATGCAGCGGGCACAACCATGGGCGGCGGAATGGATGTTCATCATGCGCATGTTGAGGATCTGGCAGCCAACTTCAGCTCGGGTCTTGAGGAGGATTGTCCGGTTACAGCCAGCTGGACAGGTGTTGCCAAGGATCTACCGTTGGCAGGCACTTACTCAATGAAAATTACCGCAACGATGGTTTCTCAATAACTCCTATGGTGAAAAACAAAATAGCGGTACTGATCGGGATTTGCCTGTGCGTCGCGACCGGCGCGATCTATTGGCAGCTGGGCGGCCACGATTTCATCAATTACGACGATACTGTATTTGTAACTCATAACGAGCGGGTCCAGGCGGGTCTGACATGGGAGGGAATTCGCTGGGCGTTCGTTTCGACGAATGTGGATTACTGGCACCCCCTTACGATGATTTCTCACATGCTTGATTGTGAACTGTTCGGTCTTGACCCGGGCGGGCATCACCTTACGAATGTCATTCTCCATATCATGAACTCCCTTTTGCTCTTTCTGGTCCTGATGCGCCTCACCGGTGTGAGGGAAGGCATGCAGAACGGGATACAGAACGGCATACAAAACGATACAATCTGGAGAAGTGCCTTTGTCGCCGCATTGTTTGCGCTCCATCCGGCTCATGTGGAATCGGTCACCTGGGTTGCAGAGAGAAAAGATCTCTTAGCGGGACTGTTCTGGATTCTGACAATCGGAGCCTATGTTCAGTACACCGTCAAACCGGGCCTAAAAACATATTTGGTCACCTTTCTGCTTTATGTCTGTGCCTTGATGTCCAAACCGATGGTGGTCACCCTGCCTCTGGCTCTCCTGCTCTTTGATTACTGGCCGTTAAAACGGCTCCGTTTTGACCATTCCATCAAGCGGTTAATAGTCGAAAAGCTGCCGTTTATCGCGGCAGCGCTGATTGTCAGCGCGGTTACGTATTTAGTGGTGTCGAAGCTTGGGATCGAAGAGGCAATGGGGCCGATTTCTGCCCAAGAAAAACTTGCGAACGCGCTTGTGGCCTACGCGGTTTATGTTGAAAAGGTGTTCTGGCCCGCCAATCTTTCGGTCATCTACCCATATTTGAGAGACATTCCCCTTCTGAAGATCATTATCAGCACTATTTTGCTGGTTGCGATTTCATTTCTCGCAGCTCGAGCGCGGAAGTCGCGGCCATATTTTGTTGTGGGTTGGTCGTTGTTCCTCATCATGTTGGTTCCCGTAATTGGATTTGTGCAAACGGGACCGCAAGCTTTGGCAGACCGCTATACCTATCTTCCGTTCATCGGGCTCTTCATCATGCTTGCCTGGAGTATCCCCTCCCGGATTTCTGCGAAAGCGCTGGCCGCTTCAGCTGCCGTGATTCTGGTTTCATTGGGGGTCACAAGTCATGTCCAGGCACGTTACTGGAAGGACAGTATTTCATTATTTAGTCGTGCGCTTGAAATCACCACAGATAATTGGCTGGCCCATGACAATTTGGGTGTGGCCTTGGCCGAAGATGGCAAGGTGGATGAAGCGATGGTGCATTATCGGGAGTCTTTGCGCATCAGACCCGCAAATCCTGCGGCTCACAACAATCTTGGTGTCGCGTTGAAGGGCAAGGGGCAAATAGAGGAGGCGATCAATCATTTTGTTGAGGCCCTCAAAATCCGGCCTGGTTTTTTGAAAGCCCACAAGAACCTCGAAAGTGCACTTCTGGAACAGGCGAAGTCTGGACTGCTATCGGCAAGATCAGAAGGCCTGCTGGGTACCGCGCTGGTCTCCCAAGGTCGACTGGATGAGGCGATTGAACACTTCAGCCGGGCACTGCAACTTGATCCTTCCTTCCACAAGGCTCATTTTTCACTTGGCTTGGTTTATTTGATGAAGGGCGACCGGAAGGCAGCTATCCTCGAATATGAAAAGTTGAAAACGATGAACTGGAAGCTGGCCGAGACACTTAATCAAGCGATCACCGGTTCAGGCAAGGAGCACGAAACAAAGTGAAGCATTATACGACCCGCTGGATTGTTCTTTTCCTGGTATTGATTACGAGCGCTGTGTTCTTTCAGGTCAAGAACCATGACTTTATCAATTACGACGACAACATTTTTGTAACTGAAAATCCACAGGTGAGGGCCGGCTTGACGGTGGGCGGAGTCATTTGGGCATTGACCACAAAGGATGTCGACTATTGGCGGCCACTGTCCATGATCTCCCACATGGTCGATGTCCAGCTCTTTGGGCTCAATCCTGCGGGCCACCACATGACCAATCTGCTTCTGCATCTTTTAGCCACTGTATTGCTCTTTGCGGCGCTTCAGCGAATGACCGCGGCGCCCTGGCGCAGTGGCTTTGTGGCCGCGCTTTTTGCCATACACCCGCTCCATGTAGAATCTGTAGCCTGGATTGCCGAGCGCAAGGATGTCATGAGTGGGTTCTTCTGGATGCTGACCTTATGGCTGTATGCCCGATACGCCGAAAATTCAGGCAAGCAAAGGTACTGGGCAGTGATGCTCGCTGTCGCCGGGGCGCTGATGTCCAAGCCCATGGCGGTCACCCTGCCCGCAGTACTGCTCTTGATGGATTACTGGCCGTTGAACCGGCTGAGCTTCACTCGCGAAAGTTTTAAAACGCGCATCATGGAAAAGATGCCATTGTTTGCTTTGGCGCTCGTTCTGAGTGTCATCACGTTCGTGGTCGTACACGAGGGCGGGTCGGTGGCGTCTCTCGGGTACATCTCTTTTGGTTCGCGGCTGGCAAATGCGATTATTTCTTATGGGCAATATATCGCCAAGATGTTTTGGCCAAGCAATTTGTCTGTATTTTACCCGTATCCGGAGACGATATCGCCAGCATCCGTCATTGTCGCGAGTCTTAGTCTTTTGCTGGTGACAAGCGCTGTTCTTCGCGCAAGTTTTCGATCTCAGAAGTCTTCCGCTCTCCTCACCGGGTGGTTTTGGTTTCTCGGAACTCTTTTGCCCGTGATCGGAATTATTCAAGCAGGCAATCAAGCAATGGCCGATCGCTATACCTATATTCCGCTTGTTGGACTTTTCATAATGGTGACCTGGGGCGTTGCGGACTGGGTCAAAAATCAAAGGGTGCTGGGCATAGCAGGTTCAGTTGTGCTGCTTGCACTTGGCACGGTGGCATATACGGAAGTGCATTACTGGAAAGATAGTCGCAGTCTTTTTGCTCATGCGCTTGCCTCGACCAGTCGGAATTACGTAGCTCATAATAACCTGGGTGTTGCGCTGGCTTCGGAGGGAAATACAACAGCAGCAATCGAACACTATCGTGAGGCGGTGAAGATCAGGCCGGTGTACTACGAGGCTTACAGCAATCAAGGAATCGCACTGGCTCAAGAAGGGCGTATTGACGAGGCGATCGTGAGTTATCGGGCGGCCTTGGAGTTGAAGCCGGATTTCCCTGAAACTCTAAGTAATCTCGGAGTTGCTCTCGCGGCGAAGGGCTTGGTCGATGAGGCGATCACAAATCATCAAAAAGCCATGAGACTGAACGCGGAATATGCCCCAGCCTATAATAATTTAGGACACGTATTAATGAGCCAGAACAAGCATGAGCAAGCGAAGGAATACCTCCAGAAGGCCTTGCAGCTTGACCCTTATTACCCGGAGGCTCACAATAATCTTGGGATTGTTCTCGCGGCAATGCAGCAGCCCAGGGAGGCGCAAGGACACTATGAAGAGGCTTTGCGACTGAAGCCCAAGTGGGCTGAAGCTTATGTCAACCTGGGGATTGCACTGGCGATGCAAAAAGAACTCAATAAAGCGATCAGTCACTTTCAGCGTGCGATTGAGATCAGTCCTGAATTGGCCAAGGCACGCGCCAATTTCGGTATCGCACTGTTTTCTGCAGGACGATTTGAAGAATCCATAGAACAGTTTACGGAAGCCTTGAGGTTGAACCCTGAGGATTCACGGAGCCGCGCCAATCTCGAAGTCGTCAGGATGGCGCAGAAGAAGGCGCAGCCAGACTCGAGATAGCTATTGGTCTGTTTGTTTGACGAGTTCAATATCGACGAAGCTCGCAAATTTCTCCGAGAGCGAGATCAGGGCGTTGTCAATTTTGGACCAGGTTTCAAATTGTGATCCCGAGGCAAGCGACCAGTTTTTGAGCCCACCAGAAATCCAATAGCGAAGCGGCGAGTGGGGCTTATAGCTCACAAGGTTGAGCTTGGCGAATTCGCTCTCGAAAATAGCGCGGTCTCTTTGAAAGACTATCCAGGCCAGCGCGATGTTCGCATCTGAAAGAGGACCGCTGGATTCAAATTCCCATTTCTCAACGGATTTGGAGCTCGGCTCATGATGGAGATAGTTGTAAATGGGGCTGCTGATCCACCCAAAGTACGGATCAATAATCAATATTCGCCCTCCGGGAACGAGGCAGCGCATGGCTTCGCGGAAAAATGCTCTGACGTCGGGAATGTGATGAAAGACGTTGAATAAAAAGATGGCACGGAGGGAGCGGTCCGGGAAAGGGATCTGAGTGGCGTCCACAATACGGTCAACACCTTCGTACGGAATGATGTCGGAGGTGATGAGCTGGGGAATCACTTCTTTGGAAAATCCGCCGCCTGAGCCGAGTTCGAGAATTTGGCCGGAGGCAGGGCAACGCTTAAGACAGGCGGAGTACTTGGAATACGTCTCGAGGTAGAGGGCGCGAAGGAATTCCTTCTTCCGAATTTTTTCACGAATCTCTGCGACTCGTGAAGGATCGTCCAAGTGGCTATTATTCCCCGGGGTCTGGTTTGGTTTCATCCGTGCACCAGTCAATAGTGTCTCATGCAGAAATTCGTTTGAAATGAGGGGATTTTTTGACGGTTCTGGGTAAAAACCTGCGCGACGCAGTGCGGTGCGCATGGATAAAACGAGCTTAGTTAACAAAGAAATAAAAATAATTTGAAAAATGCGCAACGCATCATGTCTATGTGTGACAACGCATTTTCCAATTCAGCTCATTTGCAGCGAATGAAACTATCCGGAACCCCTCAACCATTTTGGAATTACACCGATATGAAAACTGAGACTGCTTACAAGAACCGCGGTCCTAAACAGAGGAGATTAAAATATATGAGTTTCAAGAAACTGGTGGCTTTAGCGACTTTTATGATTGTGGGAGTTACTTCCAACGTATTTGCTGCGCCAACTGACGTGGTACAAGGACAGATCAACCTAAGCGGCAACGTTCCGGTGTTCTTCGAACTCTGGGTGCGTGGCGTGCCCGGTGATTTGGACTTGAGCGGATTCAATGACGTCAATGACCGTTTGCTCGGCATCTTGCACGTGAAATATAATCAAGACATCGCGTCCTTGATTGTAAAATCATCCACGGCATCCGGTAAACTTCAGAATGCAGGTGTCGACTGGACGGGTGTAATGACTTATGAAGCGATGGGTGATGCGGCAACCTGTAAAACCATCGGAACGACAACGGCCGGCGGCGCTGGAACGGTAGTATCAATAGCTGCCGCTGACATCGTTTCGGGTGGTGCTGGTAAAGACCTTCATTCAGTAACTGCGGCGGATCTGGCTGGTACGGTCAGCAGCGGTCTTGAAGAAGATTGCTCTTTCACCGGCACCTGGGATGCTCCGGATGTGGCCCTTCCTCTGGCCGGTGTCTATAAGGACGTCCTGACCTTCACCATGACGTCTGAATAAGTTACTCAACGTTTAGAAACGGTTCTTGTGATGCGGGCGCTGCAACTCTTCGGAGTTGCAGCGCCCTTTTTCTTTTGTAAAACTGAAAAGGATGATAAATTCTACGTGCTCACCGAAAAAAGGAGGTTTCATGAGGCACTTTATCATTTTGGCAGCAGTGTCTGTTATGGGCAGCATCACTGGAACCGCCGCCTTCGCCGGCTTTACTTTTGGACCCGTGATCAACGAGCTTGCGCCATCTGGACCAAGATCAAGCGTCGCAATTACCGTTCGCAATCCGACAGATCAAAAGGTTCCCGTGATGCTCTATATCGTGCATCGTGAACCCAAACCTGACGGATCAGAGGAATATAAAGAAACCCCTGAAATCGATGATCTTTTCCAAATCTACCCCTCGCAATTAATTTTGAACGCCAATGACCTTCGCACGGTTCGCGTTTCGTGGATTGGGCAACCGAAGGTGACTTCCGAATTGAGCTTCCGTTTGATTGCGGAAGAACTACCCTTTTCAATGGAACCTGAGTCAAGCGATATGCGTACTCGCGCCAAAATCCTTATTGCCACCAAGTACGTCGGATCTGTTTACATAACACCACCCGAAGCAAAGCCCGAATTGCAAATCATCGCCAAAATGGCGGATCCGGAGTTCAAGGATCAACAAGGAAAAATTCAGCTGGAGATCACAAATACCGGCACCAAACATGTCATACCCAGAAAATTGGTATTGAAAATAGCAGGCGCCAGTGGTGCTCCGATCGAATTGCGAGCGGACGAGTTCAAGAAACTCGCGGGGGATAATGTCTTGGCCGGGAAAATGAGAAGGCATTTCCTGACTGCTCCTGCACAACTGCCACCGGGGCCCTACAAGGTGACTTTTGAGTTGCCCGAAGAGAAGTAATGGCAATGCTCTCTTGGCATTGCTTTTTTATCTTGGCGGGTTCTGTGCCCAGCAGGCACTGGCAGCACCACCGGAGCCTTCGGATGAAGAAATATTTCAGAAGGTATTTGGAACAAAGAAGAAAGACGAACTGAAAGCTCCGATCGTCATGCCAGTGCTCTATGAGAGTAACCCGCAGCCGCAGGGACAAATCCCTGTCATGGTCGGCAGCTACCCGGAAGATATTTCGGTTGACGGCGACGAACTGAAGAAAGTTTTAGACCGCTTGCTCGATCCCTCTGCTCAGTTTGACCCGCTTGAAATCAGCGGCAGCGAGCTGAAAGAAGTGAAACAGGGAGGGCGCTGGGTTCCTCTCTCGTATTTTAGCGGGAAGCCATACCAGCTCACCTACAACGAAAAGAAATTGGAACTGCATCTGGCTATTCCTCCGCAGATCAGGCGCAAGGGTTCGGTGTCTTTTGGGGGGAGTGGTGATTTTGGCCTTGAGCAACCCGACACTGATCCTGCCTGGTTCAGTTCCTTTTTCAATATAAGTTCATCGCAGGATTATGAGTTCGGTGCTGATCCGTCAACAAGCGGCCGGCAGCCCATGCGTGGAATGATTGAGAACGGAACCCGTATTGCGGATCTTGTCTTTGAAGGATCAGTCTCAGTATACGAAAATAAATATAAACTCGAAAATTGGAATACCTTTGCCCGGCAGGATTTCCGGCTGATCAAGGACTTTCCCAAGCAGCAAATCAGAGCCTATGCTGGAGACCTGCCGTTGGCGCTACAAGGTTTTCAGTCTGCGATTCCAATGGGCGGGATCGGTATGGTGAACAAGCCGGGGCTCAACCCTTCTCGACGGACGACGCAGGTGGGTCGGTACCAAATGTTTTTGGAACGGCCCTCAAAAGTAACAGCAATTCTCAACGGCATTCCGATAAGAACCATTGATCTTCCGGCCGGCCGCCACGATTTGACCGATTTCTCATTCATGGCTGGTCCCAATGACCTGAAATTTGAAATCATCGATGATTTGGGCCGGAAGGAGGAGCTGAGTTATTCGTTCTTCTCGTCTTCGGAGCTATTGGGGCTCGGAGTCCATGACATGGGGTACTTTATCGGGGCACCCTATCTGCAAAACGGGTTCAGTCGGAATTACGACAAGACCAAGATAACCGGATCGTTCTTCCATCGTTACGGCTACTCCGACGTGCTCACCTTGGGTGCAAATATCCAGGTCAGATCAGGCGATCTGCTGGTTGGGGGAGCGGCCGCTTTGACTGCTCCCTTCGGTTCGCTCGGTTTTGAGCCCGTGATCAATACGGGCGTCGGCAAGCGTACGGGCGTTGCGTTGCGCAGTCGTTTTTCCACCATTGACTACGAAGGGCACAAAAAATCACAGCGAAGTTACGCTTTCGGTTTGATATCAGCGAGTCCGGGCTTCTCGCAATTTGGGACGCTCTCGGATTTTCAACCGGTCGCTCATTCCTTGACGGGATCGTACGGGCAGGCGCTCGGAGATTTCGGCACGTTGAGTCTTGGAATCAATTATGCGCTGATGCGCCCCTCCGTGAATACTCCGTATGATGCTTTTGGTGTAAGTGTCGGCGTTTCGCGCAACTGGCGAAAGGGCCCCAGTGCCTCGTTGTCCTTGCGAGAGGATCGCAATAGCGCGGGTCAGATGGAAACCTCGGCCGCGATTTTCCTTAATTGGAACTTCTCTGAAGAGCATCAATCCATCAGCGGAAGTTATAATGCCAAAGACGATGGAACCGCTTTGGGTTGGACGTATTCCTCACCTGAACCGGGAGTTGGAAAGCATGACGTTCGTCTCGGACTCAAGAAGGCGCGAGATGATCGCGAATTCACTGCAAGTGGAAACTACACCGGAAATAGAGGAGTAGTGGGTCTGAATCACTCCGCCAAATGGCTTCCACCGCAGGAGCTGCCTGTCTCAGATTCAACGGGACAGCGACAGTTGGTTCGCCAGGTTGCAGGACCCCAGAATCACTTCAGCATTCAGGCGCAAACGGCGCTAGTTTACGCGGGGGGGCGCCTTGGTATTGGGCGGCCGGTATTGGACACCTTTGCCCTCGCCTCGGCGGAAAAAAACCTGAAAGACGAAACATTATACTTAAACCGGAAGCCGGATAGCACCGCGTACTTTGCCAAATCCTCCTACTTAGGAGGCGCGGTCATGTCAGAAATTTCATCTTATTCGCCATTTGTACTCCAGGTGACGCCGGATAATGCCAAAAGTGCGGTCAAGGCGGGATTTGATAAAGATACCTTCAGGTTTCTGCCTCCCTACAAGAGCGGATACCTCGTCAAAATGGGCACCGATTTGTATATGAGCATTGGAGCCAATCTGCTGTATGATGACGATTCTTCTCCCGTTGTAACCAAACCTGGCAAAATCACGTCGGCCTCTGATGCGGAGTTCAAGGACGTCCAGTTTTTTACAACCCGCAGCGGACGCACGCGAATCGAAGGCTTCAAGCCGGGCCAGTATGAAATTCACCTGTCGGACGGCTCGGCGGACAAGTACACATTTACCATTCCTGAGGATGGTCCGGAATATATCGATTTGGGAAAAATCAGACTCAAGAGGATCAAGCAATGATTTATCGGAATCTGCTGTTTTCGGTGGGGTGGTTTGTAATTGCTTTGATCGGAACTTCGACCGCAAACGCCGCCTGTGGACTTGGTATCGCCGCCGGGAATCCAAGCATTGATTGGACGATGGCGTTCGATTACAAGAGCTTCACCTTAACGATCACCAAGGGCAATTCGACCGCATGCAGTTATGGAATCGCGTTTACCAAAGGTGGCGCAGCAAGTTATGCCACTCGGCGTGCAACAGTTGGCGCGAATTCGGCGCGTTACCAGATCTATGGTGACACCACTAAAACATTTGCCTTGAAGGATGTACCGGATATCGCCGCACCAACTGACGTTATATTGGACACATACCTGGAGGGCGACACGACTCAGCATCAGCTTCAGTTTTTTATCGAAGTACCCTATTCTGCTACCTTGTATCACTCGGGCTCATTCACGGATTCTTTTACCCTGAATGTATACGAAGGTGCCGATCCACTGACCTGGGTCACACCGGTTGCCACGACAACAGTAACGCTGACGATAAACATACCGAAGATCATTGCATTGTCGCTACTGGACGGGGGTGGGGCATTTGACGAATCAAAAACCACGAAGAACATCAATTTCGGAACGCTTGCTCCAGGACAGAATTCCTCGATGGATATTCGCATGCGGAGCAACGCGGGCTATGAGGTCAGGTTCTCTTCAGCAAATAATGGAAGTATGAAACATACTGCCGGCGCGGCGCTTGTGCCGTATCTCTTCTACGTCAACGGCGTACAGCTCAATATGAGTAATAGCCTGGCTGTTCCCGTGCTTGGGTTATCGTCCAATGGAACGACTTTGCAGACTGGAAGCGCTTATCCGATTAACGTCAGAATTGGCGCTTTTGTCGGCTCTGGACGGGTGGCGGGCTCATACTCCGATCAAATCACCGTAACGGCGGCGACGACGGAGTAAAGAGTCATTCTCCGGACTGAATCGGCAACTCACAAATGAAAGTCGACCCTTTTCCAAACTCACTTTCAACCTGAATCGATCCGCCGTGGGCATCGACTATTTGCCGAACGATATAGAGACCCAGTCCAAGTCCCGTGATTTTTCCACCGGTGATCGCGCGTTCAAACCTCTTGAAAATTTTCTTCTGCATCCCGGCCGGAATTCCCAGACCATAATCCCGGACCCTGAACCGCGCAACCCCTGTCGCTTCTTCCAATTCAACTTCGATCCGGCTGCCGTTGCCGTACTTTATCGCGTTTGAAAGCAAATTTGTAAACACCTGACAGATCCGCTCCTGATCCCAGTGGCCCATGATCGGGCCCGGTGCAAGCAGCAAAATATTGCTTCCCGCGGAGGTGGCTTGCTCTCTTAGCGCCGCAGCCGCCTCCTGCGCCGAAGCAACCAGATCCATTCTACTTTTCTCCAAAAAGAATTTACCGGCTCGGATCCTCGTCACATTCATGAGGTCATTCAGGAGTTTTGATAGTCTGGAGACTTGAATCAGCGCTTGTTTCAAAAGGCAGGCCCCGGCGACCTCGTGCTCAGAAAGAGCGTGCTTGTCCATCTCGTGCTTCATCAATTCCAATTGGAGCGTAAGGGCAGTGAGCGGTGTTTTCAGCTCATGAGAAGCAATAGACAGGAATTCGTCGCGGGCATCAACTGCAGAACGCAAGTCAAGTTCCAGTTGCTTGCGGTCCGTCAGATTCCGGACTATGCCAATCAGGCGATTGGGCTTCCCTTCGTCGTTGTAATACCCGCGCCCCTTTGCCAAAATCCAGCGCAAGGTGTTGTCGCTTAAGGGTATGCGCATTTCAACGCTGAAATCGACCTTGCGCCTTAAAGCAGCCTTCACTGCGCGGTCCACCGTCCCCCTGTCGTCTGGATGTATTGCGCCTAAAGCGAGTTCATATGAAACAGGGGTATCGCGGGGTAAAGCAAGAAAGTCCCGGGCGCGATCAGACATTACGGTTTCACCTGTTAACAAATCCCAATCCCAAGTCCCGATTTGCGCGACATCATGGGCCAGCAGAAGGTGTTCCTCGCTTCGTCTGAGCGCTTCCGATGTGTTCTTTCTTTTCGTAATATCGCGAACGATCCCCACTGTCGCGATCGGTGTATCAGATAATCCCCTGAGAACCGAGGTCGTCAACCAGATAGGGAAAGTCGTTCCATCCGCGTGCCGCACCAGCAATTCACCCGACCAACCCGGTTCCATTTCATTAAGATGCTTTCCATTAAAGTCTTGGGGTAAATAGCCAAAGATCTTTTGAATCGCTTTGTTCGAGTAAAGAGTGTTTCCCCGCAGGTCCATGACCTGGATGCCGTCAGGTGCCGCTTCGATTGCTTTTTCAAGTAATCTGAGTCGATATTTTGCAGATCGGGCTTGCAGAAGAAATTTTGCGAAAAGCGCGGCACTGGCCGTAACGAAAATGATGATCCAATGGTCGGCAGCGGTTGTGGGCAACTCACCCGAATGTGCCAGAAGATGGACAAAATAATAAAGCCCACCAAAGCTGAGCCCGAAGGCCAGCGCCTTAACAAAAATGGCGAACTTCGATTGATTCAACCGCATGGCAAGAAGTTTATGCAGCAGTGTCATTTTTTTCCAAACGAACTTTTCGTGTAATAAAAAGCTACCGAAACCGACCCGTCCCGGCAAGAGAATTATTCAAATAGGAATAAACGAACTTGATTAAATTAAGGCTCCAGCTTCGCGATCTGCTGTTCACCCAATTTATCTGCAAAATAGATTTCCATGCCCTTACGTGCGAGATAGGACGCTTTCACTCGCCAGAATTTCTCGTTGATCGCCAGAGCCGCAAAAGCGACTTTGTGGGTTCCGCCATTCGCATATCCGACAAACCAGTCGTACTTGCCTTTGGGATCATTTCCGCTCAGGGTGCCTGTCTTGCCACCGACATCCAGAGCGGCGTATTTTTTCTTAAAAAAATTATGAAATGCTTTGCGCGAGGTGCCGCGCGTGATCGTCTGTTTCATCAGCTCCCGGATCTCCAGAGCAGTTTCCTCGTCCACCGCCTGCATCGCAATTGCAGGTTCTGCAGAATAGATTTTCGCGCCGTCCTGCGTGAATACCGACTGAACCACATACGGCTCCATCATGCGGCCGTCATTCGCGATTGCCGCCGCAATGAGTGCCCCCTGCAAAGGGCTCATTGTATTATCCCGGGTGAAACCCGAAGCACTTTCCGCCAGCTCGAAATGGTCCAAGGGATCGTTTGGAATTGCCGCGCGACCTTCCTGAAGCGGGAAGTCAGCCCCGATCCGGCGGTTGAAACCAAAGCGATCGGCATAAAGCTTCAGCTCCGTTGGTCCGAGTGTTGCCCCGATCTTTCCGAAGACAGTATTCACTGATTTCCCAAACGCTTCCCGCAGCGTCATCGATCGGGTCCAGCGCGTGTGGCTTGTTTTCAGGACATTGCTTTTATAAAGAGTGTGATTCGAGCCATTGAACGAAATAATAGTATCAGCGGAGTACTTTGCCTTTTCGATCGCCGCTGCCGCCGTAACGACTTTAAAGATCGAAGCCGACGGGAAGGTCGCACGCAGGGCCAGGTTGTCCTGCAGTTTGTTTTTTTCGGAAAAACTGACCATCGAGAGAACCCGCCCCGTCGTCGCATCAATGGCAACGAAAGCACCGAAATCGGGCCGATAGGAGCGAAAAAGGTTTTCCATTTCGTCCTGAAGCCGAGGGTCGAAAGCGTACTGCACCACGGCTTGAATAGGCTCCTGGTTCAGGAGCGGTAGCTCAAGTTCTCCCGGAAACCGGTAGAAAGACGCCGAATCACTTAGAACCATTGCCAATTGGTCTTTGGTAAGAAGTTGTTTTGGTGGGGAAAACGGGCCAGTGCCCATGTACCAGTGGTAAGAACCCAGGCCAAAAGCGCCTATCAGAGCCAAACCGATGAACCAGAACCCCTTCCTTAGGGCACGAGGACGTATCATTCTGCAAGTTTGTCTAAACCGTCGTCTCTGGTCAAGCATTGCGCAAAATTTGTTTATATCGAATCTTCTTCCGGATCCGGGTTAGTTTGGGGCTGCGGTTCGTTCGAAAGGACCTCAAACGAGAGAGGCTTGAGCTTTTCGGTCATCTCGTCCTCTTCTGCAAGATATTTCGCCTGGACCATCTTCTCCAGAATGGAGTCGACCGTGCGGGCGGCGAAGCGGGTCAGCCTTTTATCCCTGAACGATTGACTGTACCGCTTGGGGCTGGGGAGGAGCATCGCCAGGAAAGCCCCTTCTTTTGGAGAAAGCTCTGAGGGGGGTTTCCCGAAGTAGTGTCGGGCCGCTGCCCTGATTCCGTAAATCCCTTCACCCCACTCGGCGATATTCAGATAGATTTCGAGAATCTTGTTCTTCTTGAACATCTTCTCCAGCTGGACGGCGATGATCAGCTCCTTGATTTTTCTCACGATGTTTTTGTCCGACTCCAGGAAGATGTTCTTGGCCACCTGCTGCGTGATTGTGCTCGCTCCCCGGGCAAATCGCCGTTCCTCGATGTCCTGTTCCAAGGCAAGCTTCATCTGGTTGGCATCAAAGCCGCCGTGCTGATAAAACGCCCAGTCTTCACTGACCACGATAGCACCAATGGCGACCCTGGAGACCTGGCCAACACTCGTCCAATCGGGCGGAGCCGACTTCTGGAGCGTAATTCTGGCCGGAACCGTTTTGCCCCGGTAATGAACAACCGGGTACGAGTTCTTGAGCTTTGAAACATCAGTCCCGGAGCAGCCGGACAGGAGCAAGAGCCCTGTAATTAAGAGTGCCGAAATACGCAACATGACCCATCCTATAACACAGCGCGCGGAAAAGTTGAGGGTGATGTTTTACGGGCTTGTTTCATGCCCGTCCAAAATGTAAGCTCGAGTGTGCAACAATATAAAACTGCACAGAAAAATGGGGAGCCCCAGCCAAATCCATGCTGAAGAAGATTCTGGATTTCTTTTCGAACGACCTCGCTATCGATCTTGGGACCGCGAATACGCTGGTCTATGCAAAAGACAGGGGGATCATTATTAACGAACCCTCGGTTGTTGCGATTCATCGCAATGCACGAGGACAGACTCGTGTTCTGGCGGTGGGAAAAGAAGCGAAAGATATGTTGGGTCGGACACCCGGCTCCATTCAGGCCATTCGCCCACTGAAGGATGGTGTCATTGCCGATTTCGAAGTTACGCAGGCGATGTTGAAATATTTTATTCAGAAAGCCAGCGTCCGCCGCACTTTTATTCGTCCCCGGATTATTATTTGTATTCCGTTCGGTATCACCCAGGTCGAAAAGCGTGCCGTGAAGGAATCGGCTCAATCCGCCGGTGCACGCGAAGTTTACCTGATTGAAGAACCCATGGCTGCGGCACTCGGCGCAGGACTTCCCATTCGTGAGCCAAGCGGCAACATGATTGTCGATATCGGCGGCGGTACAACCGAAGTGGCCGTGATTTCTCTCGGTGGTATTGTGTATTCCCGTTCCGTGCGCGTTGCCGGGGATAAATTTGACGAAGCCATTGTGCAATATATCAAGCGCAAGTATTCACTTCTCATCGGCGAGCGTACTGCGGAACAGATCAAGCTGTCCATCGGTTGCGCCTATCCTTTTGAAGAGGAAAAATCTTACGAAGTGAAGGGCCGCGATCTGATCAGTGGTGCACCCAAAACGATTGAAGTGAATTCCGAGGAAATCCGGGATGCCCTGGCCGAACCCGTTTCGGCCGTGGTGGACGCGATCAAAACCGCCCTGGAACGCACTCCTCCCGAGCTTGCGGCGGACATCGTGGACAACGGAATCATTCTCGCTGGTGGCGGGGCCCTGCTCGCCAATCTGGATATCCTGATCAAGGAAAAAACCGGTCTTCCGGTGGCACTTGCTGAAGACCCGCTCACCTGCGTGGTTCGCGGCTCAGGCAAGACGCTCCAGGATATGGATCTGCTGCGAAAGGTGACGATTGTCTGAGGTAAAAACACCGCCCAAGGAATTCGAGCCGATCAAGGACCGCGCGGAGGCGGTCCGGCTTCTCAAGGAAGGAGCCAAGACGTTTGCCTCAGTCATGATCTGGACCAGAAACCAGGCCACGATCGTCAATACCCATCTCAAGTTGTTCATGGAACAGGATGATCTTCTGTATTTTCAGGTTCCACCCGAACTGGATGTGAAGAAATTCATTTTTGAAGTGGAGAGTACCAGTCGCGAATGTTTCTTCAGTGCGTCGCTTGCCTACGCGAACGTGTTTTTCAAAACAAAATTTTATGGTCTCGACAAAGCCGGCTTGCTCTTTCATTTTCCGGACCAGGTTTTTAAGGTTCAGCGGCGCAAAGATCTCCGGCTGAAAATTCCGGACGGTTACGTGCTCAAGGCGGAGTTCAATGATCCACTCAACCCCGAAGGGGTCATCAGCCGGAAGGTCTTTGATTTAAGTGCAGGCGGGCTTTCGGTTTTAACCGATAGTGCGGACGAAAGCGTCTATGTGAAGGGACTGCTTTTGAAAAACCTGGCTTTTGTGATCCGATCGCGGAAAATCGTCGTCGATGCCGAAGTCAAGCACTGCAAAATCATCGTGCTCGGTGCCGGAAAGAAGATGCTCAAGGTGGGGTTGATTTTCAGAAATCTCCGCGGTGCCGACTCCCAGGTGATAGCTGCTCATGTCTTCGAAGAGAGCCGGCGATATTTCCTCCGTTTTCTATAGCAGGAGCAAAGCAGTGGCCTATAATTTAAAAGATTATTATTTTCAAAAAGCCAAGACCGAGAACTACGCAGCCCGGTCCATTTTCAAGCTCCAGGAAATTGATGAACGCTATAAAATCATCAGGCCCGGATACAAGGTCCTCGACCTCGGTGCTGCTCCCGGATCCTGGTCCCAATATGTTTCCAAGAAAGTGGGGCCGCAGGGTCGGATTTTAGGCGTTGATCTGCAACCTGTGAAGCTGTCTCTTCCGAATGCGGTGTTCATCACCAGTGACTTTCGCGACGTGAATTTTGAGGAAGTCATGGCGACGCACGGAATCGTGCCGCCCTTTGATGTGGTGCTTTCGGATATGGCGCCGAATACGACAGGAATTCGCATCACCGACCAAACGCGCTCGCTTGAACTCTGTGTCCTCGCCTTGGAAACCGCCGAAAAATATCTGCGCCCCCGGGGCAGCTTCATTGCGAAATTTTTTCATGGCGATGATTTCGGAAGCTTCCGGGATGATCTGCGCAAAAGGTTTGGGCGGGTCGAGGTACTGCGGCCAAAAAGCACGCGAAAAGAGAGCAAAGAAATATTTTTCATAGCTCTTCAATACAATCCCCTGACACCGAAGAAGTCCGAGGGGTGCTGAGTCGTGTACATCTTTTCAAATCTGGCGACCAGTATTGATGGAAAAATTGCGACCGCGAGCCGGGCGCACTTCCCTCTGGGCACTCCGGCCGATCGTGAGCAGATGCGGCGTCTCCGGCGGCGCGCGGATGCAGTTCTGATGGGGGCATCCAGCCTGAGAAGTTTTCGTCGACCTTTGTTGATCCGTAAAAACGGAAAGCCGGGACCCCGGCAGATTTTGAATGTGATTATCAGTTCCGGTCTTGAAGGGATCAGTCCCAGCTGGCCATTTTTCAAAGAACAGCGCACAACCCGGCTGCTCTTCATAACGAAGCCCCTGCCGGAAGCACGCCGGAATAAATTTGAAAAATCTTCCGAGATTGTTCTTCTGAAAAAGGGCCGGCCTATAGCGACGCAAATTGTCGCCGAGCTGGGTCGAAGGGGGATTAGGAATCTTCTGGTCGAAGGGGGAGGGAGCGTGATGTGGGATTTCATCAGCCAGGACCTGATCGAGGAAATCAACCTGACGATCACTCCTAGGATTTTAGGGGGGAGCAGTGCGCCCACTCTGGTGGACGGCAAAGGGTTTTCGCCCGGAGAGGTCAGAAATTTCAAGCTGAGCAGCTTTAAAAAACTCGGTGACGAACTCTATCTGGTCTACCTGGCAAGCGGGAAGAAGGCCTGACCCGCCGCGTGATTTAACGAATATTATATTTGGGCTGACTCGGCTGCAAGGGGCTGCCACCTACCGTTTTCTGTGTGATATCCTCCCAAACCCTGAAAAGTATCTTTCGAAATCCGATTCCGAGCGCCGTTACGACCATTAAAGCGAAGGAGATCATCAGGACGTATTCAACAACGGCCTGCCCATTTTGCTCCCTGGATAATCGACGTAAGATTTGACTCATACCCAATATTGTAATGTATGATGGGGAGCAATGACAACTCCCCGGCATAACCTATGGAAAGTCCTCATTCCTGCCCTGCTGATTGTAGCGGGCGCGGTGATCGGTCTTTCCGTCGTGAAGCATTTTGTGGGAAAAGCGGGGCATGGTCCAAATGGCGCGTCAAACGGACATGACTCTGTGGAGCTGCAGGAAGGCGCCATGGTGCCGGACGTCCTTTTGAAACGGTTTGGCGGCGGCGAAACCCAACTTTCGGCGATTCCAGCCAAGGTCGTCATGGTGAACTTCTGGGCAACCTGGTGTGATGGCTGCGTTTCGGAGCTCCCCTCGATTATTGAATTGAGAAGAAACTATGCGACCAGAGGCTTTGAGGTTTTAGCCATTAATGTTGATGAAGAACCGGAAGCTGTTTTGCCCGGCTTCCTTAAACGGCTGAAAATTGATTTTCCGGTGTATCTCGATTCAGACGGGAGCCTCAGCCAGACTTTTGATGTCCACGGAATCCCCCTCACTTTGCTTGTAGCCGTAGAGAGTCGAAAGATTCTGATGGTCCAGGGTGGGGAACGAGACTGGAACACTGAAGAAATGCGGAATCGCCTTGAACATTGGTTAAGTGGGTCCAAATGATTCGCGCACGAATGCTGGACGCACAACTTTACTTGAGGAAATGGGCACTGCCCCTGTTTTTGAACCGGCAGAATAAATATCTCTATGCCGGTCTGATGTTTGCGACTTCGTCTTTTCTCTATCTGATGTCCAATCACTTCCCAGTCTTTACCCCGCAACAGCTCCCGATGGGTTGGATTGACCGGGTCACGCCTTTTGTTCCTGAGACGGTCTGGATTTATTTGAGCGAATATTTCTTTTTCGCGACGATATTTGTTGTCTGCAAGGACATGGTCAATGCGAATAAATACATCTATTCGTTCCTGGCGCTTCAAACCACCAGTGTGCTGATTTTTGTTCTATGGCCCACGACCTATCCGCGCGAATTGTTTCCGCTGGACCCGGCCACCCTCGATTCCTGGACCTATTACGTTTTTAATTATCTCAGGAGTACGGATACTCCCATCAATTGCTGCCCGAGTTTGCATGTCAGCAGCGTTTATTTATCCGCCTTCGTCTATCTGGATGATCAGAAAAAGAAATTTCCAATCTTTTTTGCCTGGGCCACATTGATTGCCCTTTCGACCCTGACGACCAAACAGCACTATTTGATCGACGTCGTAACGGGCTTCGGGATGGCGGTCATCTTTTATCAGATTTTCCACCGGTATATTTCCTATCGTGGCGCCCAGGCGAACCGGTAATAGAGTTCCTCAAAGCGCTCAAAGGGAAGAATGGAAAAATCAGCATCTTTCCCCTTTTCAAGGGAGCCCTTCCGTTTTTGAAGACCGAGTGCCCTGGCGGCGTTGTAAGTCACGGCAGCAAACAATTCTGCTCGGGTCAGGCCTAGATACAGGGCTGCCGCTGTCATGACCGCGGGCAAAGACAGACACATGCAGGTTCCAGGATTAAAGTCGGTGGAAATGGCGACTCGCGCCCCGGCATCGACCAGCTTGCGCGCAGGAGCATGCCGTGCTTTCAGATAAAAAGCAGTGCCCGGCAGCAGAACGGCAACAGTGTTGGAGCGGGCCAGCGCCTGAATTCCGGCATCCGATATTTTCAGAAGGTGATCAGCAGAGAGCGCGCCGACTTCTGCCGCGAAGGCCGCGCTTTCGGTGTTCACCAGCTCATCGGCATGGACTTTGACCTTCAGGCCAAGAGCCTTTGCTTTTTCGAGCAGAGCCCGGCCCTCTTGAACGGTGAAGTAACCTTCGTCGATGAAAATATCGCAGCTGTCAGCAAGTTTCTGTTTCACAACCTGCGGCAACATCACTTCAACAAGTTCCCGCACGTAAACCTCTCGCGAGCAACCGGTGGGGAATGCGTGAGCGCCCAGAAAAGTCGCCGTCAGCGTAAGTTCCGGAAAGCGCTTCCGAAGCCTTGGAATGATTCTGAGAACCTTCAATTCGGCTTCCGTCGAAAGACCATAACCGCTTTTGATTTCGACGGTTTTCACCCCGTAACTTTGAATTTCCTTGAGTCTCAATATCGCAAGCTTCTCCAGCTCCGCTGCCGAGGCCTCGCGGGTGGCCCGAACGGTTGAAGCAATGCCGCCGCCCTGAGCTGCGATTTCCTGGTAAGTTGCTCCGCCGCAGCGTGCGGCGAATTCGGTCGAGCGGTCACCGGCAAAAATCAAATGCGTGTGGCAGTCGACCATTCCGGGAATAATCGCGTATTGTCCTTTCAGGCTCTGTTTCGGAATTTTGTGGAAACGTTTGGGTAGGTCTGCGCTCGGCCCGACCCACTCAACCTTGGCAGGAATGCTTCTGGATCCCACGCGTTTTAGTGAATAAACAAGGGCTCCGTCGCGGATTCTCCCTAGATCCGCTTCCTCGGGGTGGCGCCCGTCCTTGGCGGAAATGCCCTCTCCAGTGAGAACTTCGCTCGCATGAGTGATCGCGCGATAAGTTTTCATGACTATTTCAGCATGGGAATTTTACCGCCACGTGCAGCGAACTGACCGCGGCCGATTTCGCGGGAGCGTTCGTAGCCTGCATCCGCGTGCCGAATGATTCCCATTCCAGGATCGGAGTTCAAAACCCGGGTGATACGCCAGTCCGCATCTTCGGTCCCGTCTGCGACAACGACCATTCCGGCGTGGATCGAATAACCGATTCCCACTCCGCCGCCATGATGAACGCTGACCCAGGAGGCGCCGTTCACGGAATTGATCAGCGCGTTCAGAATCGGCCAGTCTGCCACGGCATCAGAGCCGTCTTTCATGCCTTCAGTTTCGCGATTGGGGGAGGCTACGGAACCACAGTCGAGGTGATCGCGCCCAATGACAATCGGCGCCTTGACGCGACCCGTGCGGACGAGTTCGTTGAAAAGAAGACCGGCCTTCTCCCTTTGTCCGTATCCCAACCAGCAAATGCGGGCGGGGAGTCCTTGAAACTGGATTCTCTCTTCGGCCATTGCCAGCCAGCGGGCAAGACCCTTGTCTTCGGGGAAGAGCTGTAGCAATGCCTGGTCCGTGACTTTGATATCGGCAGGATCGCCCGAGAGCGCAGCCCAGCGGAAGGGTCCTCGACCTTCGCAGAATTGCGGACGAATGTAAGCAGGAACAAAGCCGGGGAACGCGAAGGCATTCACCACTCCCGCTTTTACGGCCTGAGCGCGGATATTATTGCCATAGTCAAATACGTGAGAACCGCGTTTCTGGAATTCAAGCATGGCTTCCACGTGACGGCCCATGCTTGCGATCGAGCGGGCGATATAATTTTGGGGGTTGATCTTGCGAAGTTCTGCGGCCTCTTCCAGCGTCAGGCCCGCGGGGATGTAGCCGTTCAACTCATCATGAGCGCTCGTCTGGTCGGTGACAAGATCGGGTGCGAAGCCGCGTTTCAATAATTCCCAGTGCACTTCCGCCGCATTTCCGACAAGGCCGATACTGACGCCTTTTCTGGCATTCTTTGCCCTTTGGACCCGCACGAGAGCGTCATCCAGAGAGGTGGCAACTTCATCCAGGTAGCGGGTCTCGAGTCTTCTCTGGACTCTCGTCGGATCGATTTCGATATTCAGCGAAACGGCCCCGGCCATCGAAGCGGCAAGGGGCTGCGCGCCGCCCATTCCGCCGAGTCCGGCAGTGAGGACTACTTTGCCGCCCAGATCGGCTCCATAATGCTGTCGACCTGCTTCGGCGAAGGTTTCGTAAGTGCCCTGAACAATGCCTTGGGTTCCGATGTAGATCCAGGAGCCCGCCGTCATCTGGCCGTACATCATGAGGCCTTTGTCTTCGAGTTCGCGGAAATAGTCCCAGGTAGCCCATTTCGGTACCAGCATGCTGTTGGAAATCAGAACACGCGGGGCCAGTGGGTGAGTGGGAATGACTGCGACCGGTTTGCCGCTTTGAATGAGGAGCGTCTGGTCGTCTTTGAGGTCCTTCAGTTCCGCGACAATGGAGTCGAAGCACTCCCAGTTCCGGGCTGCCTTCCCGCTCCCGCCATAGACAACGAGATCTCCTGGGCGTTCGGCGACATCCGGATCGAGGTTGTTCATGAGCATTCGAAGCGCGGCTTCCTGCTGCCATCCGCGGCAATTCAGTTGGGTTCCGGTCGGTGCTTTGAACGGGGGCCTGAGTGGATCATGATTCAGGGGCATGGGCTTCTCCTGTTTTAGCTTTTGAAGGTCTCTTTTAAAATGGGCTCGAGTACCCGGGATTCAATGAGTTGCTCGAGGGTTTTCATGTCTTCGTGGAAGGTCCGATCGGCATCCAGCCGGCGAACTTTTTTCCGGATAATCTGGTGAATTTTTTCAATCGGTGCGGAACTCTTTAAAGGCCTCAGCAGGTCAATTCCCTGCGCGGAGGCCAGCATTTCCATCGCCAGAACACGGCGGGTATTCTGGATAACGAGCGCGGCTTTGCGTGCAGCCCAGGCCCCCATACTAACGTGATCTTCCTTGTCCGCCGAGGTTGGAATCGTGTCGACACTGGCTGGATGGCAAAGCGTTTTGTTTTCGGAAACGATACTCGCTGCGGCAACCTGGACGATCATAAAGCCGCTGTTAAGGCCACCCTCCCGGGTCAGGAAGGCTGGTAATCCTGAAATAGCGGGGTTGATCATTTTCTCCAGACGCTGTTCCGAAATGCTGCCCAGTTCGGCGACAGCAATTGAAAGAAGGTCCATTCCGATTGCAACATACTGTCCGTGGAAATTGCCGCCGCTCATGATGCGACCCGAATCCGGGAAGACGAGCGGGTTATCGGTTACCGAATTGATTTCGCGTTCCAGCGTCTCGCGCACAAAGCGAATGGCATCACGAGTTGCGCCATGAACCTGGGGAATGCAACGCAGACTGTAAGGATCCTGGACCTTTCCACAGTTTTCGTGACTCAGGGCGATTTCACTCTTCTTGCCGTTTGGAACCAGGACCCGCCGCACGTGCTCGGCTACCAGGATCTGTCCCGGATGCGGGCGGACGGCGTGGATTTCGGGTTCGAATGCGGTTTCAGTTCCTTTGAGTGCTTCAACAGTCATAGCTCCAAAGAAGTCCGCGACATCGGCGAGGTGTTCGGCATTGAGAACGGCCAGGCTCCCGATCGCCGTCATGAATTGCGTGCCGTTGATCAGGGCCAATCCTTCTTTGGGCCCGAGCCGGATGGGCTTGATTCCCGCCGCTTTCAGCGCTTTGGCACCGGTCATTTCACGTCCACGATAACGGGCGTAACCTTCTCCGATCAGAACAAGAGCGAGGTGGGAAAGCGGCGCAAGATCTCCGCTAGCGCCGACGGAGCCTTGCTCTGGAATCAAGGGGCAAACGTCCTTGTTCAGGATTGCCAGGATCTGATTGACCAGCCCGAGGCTGACACCCGAATGTCCGATCGAAAGCGCGCTTGCCCGAAGCAGAACCATGGCGCGCGAAATTTCATCAGGAAGATGAGCCCCCATGCCGCACGCATGAGAGCGCAGCAAATTATATTGAAGCGATTCGATTTCTCCCTCGGGAATTCTGACGTCAGAAAGAAGACCGAAGCCGGTATTCACGCCGTACAGGTTTTTTCCTTTTTTGATTTCAGAGATGAGGAACTTATGTGCCTTCTGAATCCTCTGAATCGCCTTCGGGGACAGGCCCACTTTGCGCTTGTTGATGGCAACTTCGCGAATATCTTCTAGGGTCAACGGACGGGCGCCTAACAAGAGCACGTTGGATTTCATCTGGCTTTCCTCTGGGTGAGTTCCTTGCGGAGTTGTTTCATCGCTTTCGCTCTGTTTTTCTCTCCAAAAACTGCGTTTCCGGCAACAAAAACATCAACGCCAGCCCTCTTTAACGAACCGATATTAGAAGCATTGACGCCGCCATCGACTTCGATCAGGAAATTTAGTTTTGCGGAGGCCCGCAGCGCGGCCAATTGCTGGATTTTCTTCAGGGAGCTTTCGATGAACTTCTGCCCACCGAAACCCGGGTGGACGCTCATGACCAGCACCAGATCCACCTTCGGCAGAATTCGCCAAATTGTGGCCGGGGGGGTTCCCGGATTGATTGAAACGCCTACCTTGCAGCCGAGTTTGCGAATCCTGGTGAATAATGCTGGAAGATTCCGGGCCGCTTCGGCATGAACGGTGATGAAATCTGCGCCCGCTTTTGCAAACGGCTCGATCCACTTTCCAGGTTCAGAAACCATCAGATGGCAGTCGAGGGGGAGGCGGGTCAGGGGACGGAGTGCCTGAACGAGTATAGGACCGATCGTTATATTTGGGACGAAGTGGCCGTCCATGATGTCCAAGTGCAGCCAGTCGGCACCCGCTTTTTCAACCTCGCGAACTTCATCAGCCAGATGGGCGAAGTCGGCAGATAAGAGAGAGGGGGCGATCAAAGGTGAACTCATCAGGGATCTCCTGACTTATACTGATACCTTAAGTGGGAGCTTATGGCCACGTCCGTGCAAGCCGTTCAGAAAACCGGCGGCATCGACTTCCTTTTTACCTTCCCACTGAACCCGAAGCAGCTCCAGGCATCCCGACGGGGTCCCCAGAAGGATCATTCCGTTCCGTTCAAACAAACTGCTTGTGGGACCCACAAGACTCGGCCAGAGCCGGGTCTGTTTTATCTTCAAGCGCTGAAAGGTACCCGGCTTTGCCGGGTCTTCCACTCGGATACTGGTACCAGGCCAGGGATTGAGCGCTCTGATGCGCCGGTCCAAAACCTCGGCCGTCAAGGAGGGATCAATCCATTCTTCGCTTTTGGCCAATTTCTCAGCATAAGTGACCTTTGTCTCGTCCTGTTTTTCGCCCAGAAGAGTGCCTATATCCAGCCTCTCCAAAGTTTTGACAATGAGGTCAGAGCCGAGCCGGGCCAAGCGGTCATGAAGCGTGCCTGCCGTGTCGTCGGGGGATATCGGGGTTTTCTCCTGGAGGAGAATATCACCGGCATCGAGCTTCAGGACGAGCTTCATCGTTGTGACACCCGTAAAGGCATCTCCGGCAATGATTGCACGCTGAATCGGTGCGGCACCGCGCCAACGAGGGAGGAGTGAAGAGTGAATATTCACGCAGCCCAGGCGGGGAATATCCAAAACGTTCTGCTTCAAGATCTGGCCGAAGGCGACCACTACAATGAGGTCGGGGCGTAACTCCTGAAGGCGCTCAAACTCGCCGGGAGCCGAAAGCCTTTCGGGTTGGAAAACCGGAATACCCAGGCGTTCAGCGGTTGTTTTGACCGGGGATGCCCGCAGGTCGAGCCCTCGTCCAACCGGGCGATCGGGTTGCGTGTAAACACCAACGATCTGATGCAGTGGATGAAGTCGTTCCAGGCTCGGAACCGCAAAATCGGGCGTTCCCATGAAAACAACCCGAAGCATGAGCTAGAGCCCTTTCTTTCGTTTTTCGCTTTCAACCAGAGCCGCCTCGCCGAACTCTGCCTCTTCGGCTTCACGTTCAGCGCGTTCCTGGCGCAGTTTTTTCCGGATCATTTCTTTTTTAAGGGGATTCAAACGATCAATGAAAAGTTTGCCGTCGAGGTGATCCATCTCATGCTGAAGCGCAACCGCCAGCAACCCCTCAGCGGAAATCGTTCGGGACCGACCGTCAAGATCCAGGAACTCGACCTGGACCTTCTCGAAGCGTTTAACTTCAGCATTGTACTCGGGGACGGAGAGACAGCCCTCTTTGAAAAGTGTGCTGCCTTCGTGGTGAATAATTTTCGGGTTGATTACGACCAGGGGTTTCTTGTTTTTCAGAATACCGCCATCGACCACTTCCGCGCCCTCGGGAGCGGTTTCGCCCTCGGGGATCTCTTCGACATCATATTCCGTATCGATGACGAGGATTCTCTCAAGAATCCCGACTTGATTGGCGGCGAGGCCGACACCAGGCGCGTAATACATCGTCTCAAGCATATCATCAGCCAGCTTCCATTTGGATTTGTCCACGTGGACAATGGGAGCGGCTTTCTTCGTGAGGACCAGATCAGGAAATGTGTAAATTTTAAGCTTTGCCATGCGAATTTATGTTCGGCGAGCAATGAGCGCTGCCGCTGCAGCTGCGAAGATTAAACTCGGAAGCCATGCAGCGAGCCACGGCGGCAGCGCACCATTGGTCCCCAGAGATAAACCGATTGAATAGAAAAGCCAATAGAAAAATGTGACGGCCAGGCATAGTCCGAGATCCTTTGCCATCCCTCCTTCACGTCTGCTTTTGATTGAAAACGGAATTCCCAGAAAGCACATCACGATGGGAATGAAAGCCAGACTGATCTTGGAGTGAAATTTCACAAGATAGCTTTTGGTATCGGCGCCGGCTTGGCCCGTCCTCTCGATATACCGGTAGAGTTCCTTGAGTCGCAGGCCTTCCACCTCTTTTTCAATCTCCTGGAAGTCCTTCGGTGTCTCGGTGATGACCAGTTCCTTCTCTTTGAATTTCTGAGTCAGAGGAAAAGGATCTTCCTGCGAAAATACGGTTACAGTACCCGTCCGGAGTTTCCAGCCGGTTTTGGTGAATTCCGCTCGCTCGGCTTCCACAACTTCCACAAGATTGAAATCTTCATCGAACGAGTAAACAGCCATTCCATGGATAGTTTTTGTGTTTTGATCGAAGAGCCGCAGGTTATAAATCAGATTTTTGGAGCGGTACCAGATCTTGTCCTGCTTGATGTCGAGAAAGAAATCCGGCCGGTTCCGCATCACGTGCCAATGATAGTTGGTCCTTTTCTTATACATGAGAGGGAGAATGCGGTCCTCTAGGACCAAAATCATGCACGAGATCATGAAGACGAGTGTGATCAAAAGCAAAACCAGACGTCGAAGACTGACGCCGATTGAAAAAATGGCCGTCAACTCATTTGTCCGAGCCAGACCAGCAAGGGACAGAACGGTCGCGAGCAGTACGGCGGGAGGCGCCATTTGGACAAGAATTCTCGGGAGGTCGAGGAAATTATGATAAATGATCTGCTCAGCTGGATACGGCTGGTCCAGAGTCTCACCGATGATCGCCTGAAACAGGAAAATCGTCGCGAGCGACCCGAGTGCAACCAGGAAGTTCCTGATGAACACGCCGGCGATGTATCGGTCCAAGGTTTTCATCTCCAAGCCAGTCTAGCATTTATCCTGGTTCAGGGGTATCGTAGGATCAACTCAGGAGCAGCAATTTTTATGGTCGACACACCCCAAGAGATTACACCCAGCAATAAAAATCCTAAATCGACCAGAAAATGGATTATTGAGAACGTTTTATCGCTCGGCCTCGCACTTCTCATTGTGTTTATGGTGCGCTCGAGCGTCGTTGAGGCGTTCAAAATCCCCTCGGGTTCGATGATCCCGACCCTGCTGATCGGTGACCATATTTTCGTCAATAAGTTTGCCTACGGTTTCAAAATTCCGTTTTCAGATTTATTGGCTGATACCCCCGTCTATGTAGTCAAGCGCGAGCCCCCGAAACGTGGCGATGTCATTGTCTTCCGGTTCCCCAAAGACGATACCCAGACTCTCTATTACATTAAACGGGTCATAGGCATCCCGGGTGATTCCGTGGAAATCAGGGACAAAGAGCTGTACATCAATCAAAAAATCGTGGCGCGGGAGCCGGCTGCGGCTGGGCCGGCAGCAAAAATTTTCAAATCTCTGGATGATCCAAAATACAGCTCAACCAATCTGGACCTCTTTAAAGAAAATATCGATTCGGATGACCACTTCATCATGTTGGATAAAAACAGCTTCTTGAACGAGAGTTTCGGTCCGATAACGGTTCCACCCGAGAGCCTTTTTGTAATGGGCGATAACCGGGATTTTTCAAACGATAGCCGGTTCTGGGGGTTTGTTCCGTTCAATAACGTCAAGGGCAAGGCTATGGTGATCTGGCTGTCTCTTTGGGTCAGTTTCTCCGACAGCCAATTTGTTTTTCGACCGGAGCGGATAGGGACCATCCTTCACTGAGCAGAGCGACTTTATCGAGGGCGTTGCCAAGAGTCCTGCGAATAGGATCGGGAAGTCTGTCAACCCGGTCGGCTAATCCCGGTCCATAGCGATAATACCAGGAAATGAACGCCCGGCCTGCTCCATGCTGTGCAAGCGTTTTATCGCGGAAACGTCGGAGCCGGTTCAGGGTGTCGGGTTCTGTCACATCTATGAGCGAACTCGCGATGAAGCACTTTGCTCCACCCAGCAGCTTATAGGCATTTTTGAATTCCGTTTTGTGGGAGCATTTGTTTTTCGCGATATATTTTCGAAGGGTTTCAGCGGACAAAGGCTGAAAGGGGCTGCCTTTCGAGAAAATAACAAATTTCTCCAAAAACATACGGAAGTCACGTTGCTTGTCGTTGGTCTGGGTCTTGTCGAAAAGCTTGCACAAATCCCAGTAAACAGCAGCAATCAGCAACATTTCGTAAATGTCTTTTTTAGCGTCAAAAAGAGACGGGGAAAGGCCGCCGTGGGCCACCCCCTTCCAGTCTTCAAGGATATTCAAGTAACCGAGGTAATCGCGGGCCGCTTCTGCCCATTTCCCGTTCTCATAAGCATGAACGCCGGCAGTGGCGAGCTCAATCCTGCGACGCAGCAGCTTGTTCCGGTGTTCCCGTTCGGCATCCTCGATAGCCCTTTGGACCTTGCGACGCGCGCGAGTAATGACGTCATCTTCGCGGCGCTCTTTTTGTGGAGAGCCCGGGCCAGCGGCCGGAGTCTTGGTGGGGGTCGGTTTGGTCGCCATTTGGAGTGAGTTGATTATCCTACTCCATAGGGGTCAACGTCGATCAGAAAATTCCATTTTTTAGAAAAACAGACCTGCCGCGCTCCAAAGACGGCTTTGCGCAGACCTTGAATGTCCTTTGCTTTGACTAAGATATCCCAACGGTAAATTCCTTTCGCCCGCTCCAAAAAGGCCTCACTGGGTCCGAGGAGCTGGGTATTGGCATCGCAAAATTTCATCAGCGCCTGATGGATCGAGGTCGCGCGAAATGTGGATTCATCCTGGGTTGCGGTCTCAAATCGCAGGCGGGCGAGTCTTCCAAAGGGAGGGTAGCCCAGATCGAGCCGCAACTGGCGTTCAGACCCCAAGAAGTCCGCTTCGGAGATTGTACCCATGATTGCTCCCAAAACGGGGTGATCCGGGGCGAACGTCTGAATCAAGACTCTTCCGGGGCGCTCACGCCGACCGGCCCTACCGGCCACCTGCCTCAATATCTGATAAGCCCGCTCGGGGCCGCGAAAATCCGGCCAGCGGAAAAGACCGTCCGCGAGTATGACAACTACGAGTGTAACGCCCGGGAAATCATGACCTTTGACGAGCATTTGGGTACCCAAAAGTGCGTTTGTTTTGCCGGAGCGGAACTCCTCCAGCACGGCCTCAAGACGGCTCGTGCTGGTGATCTGGTCGCGGTCCAACCGCTGGGCAATCATTCCGGGTACAAGCTTCGGGAGCTCGGCTTCGAGACTTTCCGTGCCGGCTCCGAGAGCTTCGAGATTCAGCCCTTGGCACTTGGGACAGAAATCAGGAATGGTCGCGTGATAGCCGCAGACGTGGCATCGGAGCTGTACCCGCTTTTTGTGAACGGTCAGGGAAATGGAGCAATTCGGGCATCCGGGAACATCGCCGCAGTCCTGACAAATCAGGAAAGCGGCAAAACCGCGGCGATTCAAAAAGACCATGACTTGCTCGCCGGCAGCAATGGTCTCTTGAATGGCAGTCAGGGTTTTTTTGGCCAGCACGGCTTGCATTCCTTCAACGCGTTCCTCTTCTGCGAGATTTACGGTTTCAATCGTGGGGAGGCCGCCGGCCCCAATCCGTTTTTCGAGGCGAGATTCCTGGTAGCGCCCATCGCGAACTCTCTCTCTCGTTTCGAGACTCGGAGTTGCAGAGCCGAGGACAACAAGGGCTCCGCTGATCTTGGACCGGACAATTGCCAGATCCCGGGCGTGATACCTGAAGCGATCCTCCTGTTTGTAGGTAGGGTCGTGTTCTTCATCAATGACGATCAGACCCAGGTCCGGAATCGGCGCAAATACAGCAGAGCGAGCTCCCACGACGACCCTCAAAGATCGTTTGCGCAAAGCAGCGCTCAAATCCCTTCTCTTGCCATCGGCAACTGCCGAATGCCAGAGCCCCACCGCAACTCCGAGGCCCTCTTCCAATCTCTGGTGTAACTGGGAAGTCAACGCGATTTCCGGGACAAGGAGAAGTACGCCTTTTCCTTCCGCTAACGTGTTTCGGGCGATTTCGAGATAAACCTCCGTTTTTCCACTCCCGGTGACCCCGTGAAGAACTCCGATACGGGAACCCGTCTTCGTCTTGATTGTCTCAAGCTCCCGGACTGCGGCTTTCTGATCGTCCGTCAAGGGATGTGACTTCATTTCAATCGGGACGAACTTGAGCTCCCGAACTTCTTTTTTGGCATTCTTCAGGCCAAGAGCAGCTGGGGGAACGGCACAATGAAGAACCTCTCCCAATGGGGCTGCATAATAATCGTGAGCCCAGCGGCAGAGTTCCAGGACATCCGGCGTCAAAATCATCCCCTGATGGCCAACTTCAATCACGCTCTTGAGTGTCTTCGGATCAAGACCCTCCTGCAGCTCGGAAATATTTTTGGGTGGCTCCACAATGAAGGCGTGTATTTCGGATCTGCCAAATGGAACACGAACCCAGCCGCCAACCTGAATCGAAGAGAGCAGCTCGTCCGGAACTCGGTAGGTGAAAAGCCCCTCCAGAGGTCTCGGTACCGCGACAGACAGAATGTGACCACTTGAGGAGTTGCTTTGGCTCATCGTAGATATTTGAAATACTGCTCAATCAGTCCCTTGAGGGAGTCTCCGGCCTTAGCACCCTCTTCGGTGAAGCCGGTAAGAATCGTGCCCTTGAAATCAGCGGCAACGGACCCGACATAAAGGCCCCGGGTTTCTTCCCGAAAAAGGGGTGCGGCTTCATTGTCTATCACGGTAGTGCTCGAAGGAAAGCCGAAGCCATACTGGAACCGATAGGAATCAAACAACAGCTCGGCGATTTTGTTCTCAGAAGCCTTGGCGAAAACGAACTTCAGAGGGTAAAAACTGTCTTTCTCAATCCAAAGCGTCGAATGGCCTTGGGCTTCTTTGCCAATCACCCAGCACTGCGTGCCCCGGTAGCGTTTCAGCGAAAGTGATTCGGCAAGAAGTCTCTGCGGTTCGTCAGGCAAAGCGAGAAGTTCCTCTTCCGTTTTGACAGGAACACCTGAATTTTTAAGAACACGTTCGATTTCGGCGGCGCGGGATTCGAAAGCAAGTACATCTGCCAGGGTGAAATCCGGGGCTTTTCTCTCAAGCTGATAAAGCTTGCGGTCTGCCGCGTCCATTGCCCAGGCACGCAAGGTGCGAGAGCCTGCATCGAAAGCCAGAACGGCTTTGAAGCGCAGTTCCGCCTGATCCGGGTTCAGCGATATCACGTCCATCTTGACCCGTGTCCCGGACTTCAGGATGGAATGTTTTGCCGCAATATTTTTAACAATATAGGCGGAAGGCGGAATATAGGCTTGAGCGGAAACGGGAAGGAGGAGCGTCAAAAAGCCCGATACCAGTAGCTTCATCCGCGGATCTCCAAATGCCTTTTCATGATTTCGCGGACGCCGGCCGCCAGATCCGGCCTCCGAAGTGCGAAGGCCAGTGTGGCATCTATGAAGCCCAGGCGATCTCCCGTATCATAACGGGTGCCTTCAAACTGAAAAGCCAGCAGCTTCTCGCGTTCAGCCAGCAGCTGAAGCGCATCGGTGAGCTGGATTTCCCCGCCTTTTCCCGGCTTGGTGTTGCGCAGACATTCAAAGATAGAGGGGGAAAGCACGTAGCGCCCTGGAATTGCATAACGAGAGGGGGCGTCGGCCATGGCCGGTTTTTCAACCAGTCTTTTGACGTGCATGAGTCCTGCACGGAGCATGTCTCCGCCGACAATGCCATATTTGGAGACCTCCGCAGCGGGCACTTCCATAACGCCTACGACGGAGGCGTTTTCGCGTGCGTAAATCTCGCAGAGCTGCTGCGTGCAAGGCACTTTGGAATCAATCAGATCATCGCCCAACAAAACTGCAAAAGGTTCATTCCCGATCACAGGTGCGGCACAGAGAACCGCGTGGCCCAAGCCCAGTGGCATCTTCTGGCGCACGGAGATCAAATTGCACATTTTTCCGATTGAGCGGGAGATCTCGAGCAGATCCTTTTTTTCTTTTTTTTCAAGCGTGTCTTCAAGCTCGTAACTGAAATCAAAATGATTCTCGATGGCTTCCTTGTTGCGCGCGGTGATGAGAACAATATCCGTGATGCCCGAGCGGACAGCCTCTTCGACGATGTGCTGGATCATCGGAACATCAACGATGGGAATCATTTCTTTTGGGATTGCTTTGGTTGCAGGAAGAAAACGGGTACCGAGTCCGGCGGCCGGGATGACGGCTTTTCTGACAATTTGTTTGCTCATGATTCCCCCTTGGAAACTTTCCGGGGGTTTGAATCAGCTTCGGCCCGGAAAGCGTTGCTTTTCGGACTCTAACTCAGCCTTGCAATCGATGCAAAGAGTGGTCATGGGAAATGCTTGCAGCCGTCCCTCGGAAATTGACTCACCACATTCCCGGCAGCTTCCAAAAGCGCCCGCATCAATCCGGCGCAAGGCCTCGTCGAGCTGAGTGAGGAGCCCCTCGTCACGATTTTTCATGCTTACGGAGATTGCTTTGTCCGTTTCTGCCGAGGCCTGGTCCACAGCGTCGGCAAATGTATCTTCGTCGTCCAGGAGCTGTGCAGTCTTGATGCTCAATTCCTTGCGGAGAGCATCACGGCGGGCAAGCAGTTGTTTTCTGAAGATTTCCAGCTTTTCCTTGCTTATAGTCATGGTCAGAGCAAGACTAAGCTACTTCTAATATTTTAGTAAAGAAAAAAATGACGCTATGCAACTGCGGCCGGTGCGCCACGAATCAAGAATGTGAGTGAAGGTGAATAATAGCTCGATCACAGGTGCTGCTTTATTGGCTCTTTTGACCGGTTCATTTGCGAGTGCCTCTGACTTTCAATCGCCGCGAACGGCAGCTTTGGGGGGGGCGGGGCATGCCGGTCCGATGTTGAATGATTCAATTTATCTGAATCCGTCCTACGCCTCATTTTTGCAGACTTACAGCATCTCTCTGAATTATTTGCGATTCAAGGGACCCGCGACCGAGCCGGATGGATCCAGTTTTTATCACGGCCATTATCAGAATGTTTCGATCCAAGATGGTCGAACCGAGGTGTTTCAGGCCGGAATGGGATTCACCAGGCAGGAAGACTCCCGGATGGTTCATGTGGGCGCTTCTAAAACAGCGATTAAGCAATTGGGGTTCGGGTTGGGCGCAAAATTCATCCTCCCCAACAACTCCAACGATCGAATTCAGGATCTCACGTTTTCAACGACCGGAATCATCAGTGGGGCTTTTCAGGCGGTTTTCATTATTGATAATCTGCTCCAATCGGCCGCGGGCAAGGAACGCGGTTTATACCGAGAATATATTTTGGGTACAAAGCTCAATCTTCAGAGCATCGCGATGATTTACTTTGATCCTCATTTCACGGGTGACGCTTCCGGAACCGGGATCTACGGGCAGGAAGCGGGCCTGGAGTTTACGATCATGTCCGATTTGTTCCTGAGGCTTGGGGCTTTCAGAAATTCCAAGGCCCCCTTCCAGCAGATACTGGGACGCGGTTACGGAGCTGGGTTTGGATGGATCGCCCCCAGGCTTTCGATGGATTTTGCAATTTCGAGGGTAATTGCCCCGATTCCTGCAACGTCGCAGGTCTTCGGAATGACGATGTACTTTTAGCCGTCTCGAGAATCAGCCCTGGTTTCCAAAAAATATTTTCGGAACCCCGGTAGTCGGACTGGGAGCCACAACCAGACTCGACTCTGGATAGAGCTTTCGGATGTTTTCTTCCGTGAAAACTTCGCGAATTTTTCCATAAGCGAGGCGCTTCCCTTTATTCAGAAGCAGGCAAGTTTGCGCCCATTCCGTTGCGAGATTCACGTCATGGGAAACAAGCATAATCGCGCAGCCCTTGCCTGCAAGCGTTTTCAAGACCCGACCCATGGCGGCCTGGTGATTCAAATCCATATTGGACAGGGCCTCGTCCAGTAAAAATACTTTCGCTTGCTGGGCGATTCCGCGGGCGAGTGCCACCAGCTGACGCTCTCCTCCGCTGAGAGTGTGGAGGTCCTGATCGCGCCAGCTCCAGCACAGACAGAGTTCCATCGCTTCACGAACCGCGTCCCGGTCTTTTTCATAATGAGGAGAGCGCATCGTGGTAGCCTGGCAGCTGCGTCCCATCAAAACAGTTTCGAAGGCAGTCAGCGGAAACTCGGCGCGAATGGCTGGGGGAACGTAGGCCACGCTCCTTGCACGGAGTTTGTGGTCCATTTTCAAAAAATCATGCCCACGATACCGGATAATGCCGGAGCATTGCTTTCTGTCCAGCCGGAGCACGCCTGCGGCGGCTTTGAGCAGGGTGGATTTTCCTGATCCGTTGGGACCCAATAGAGAAAGAATCTCGCCGGCTTCAATTTCGAACGAGACTTCATTCAGTACCAGCTCGGAGCCGTAGCTGTAGGACATGCCGTAGACGCCAAAAAGGGATTTCTCGGTCATTTTACCCCCTGTCTTTTAAACATCACCAACAGAAACAGGGGCGCTCCAAGCAAAGCAGTCAAAACGCCGACCGGTAACTCATAGGGCCGGAAAAGAGACCGACTGAGTGCATCGCTGAAAGTCAGAAATGCTGCTCCCCAGATTGCGCAAAGCGGGATCAGTTTCTGATGAAGAGAGCCCACGGCTCGCCGTGCAAAATGGGGAATCACGAGACCAATGAAGCCGATCATGCCGGCGGCACTGACGCAAACGGCAATCAGCAGCGAAACCAGAATCAACATCTTGGTCCGAACGCGGGGGACGGGAATCCCCAGAGTCAGTGCATCCTGCTCGCCCATGAGAAGCCCGTCGAGCTTCCGCCAGCTTCCCCAGGCTGCGAGGGTCAGACTCAGTACTGCAAATAATGAAAAAAACGCGCCCCTCGGGCGTGCGCGGGAAAGATCGCCCAGCAGCCAGAAAAGTGCACTTTGGATTCCATTAGGATCGGCCAGAGCCATCCAGAGCGCGACCAGACTGGATCCGAGAAATCCGAGCATGACGCCAGCCATCAGCAGACCGAGGTTATTCGTGTCCCGGTGCCGGGAGATGAAATAAAGAATAACTCCGAACAAAAGTGCTCCCACAAAAGCACTGCCCGTAATTCCAAAAAATATAAAATTGATTCCAAGTGCGGCAGCAAGGACGGCGCCGAGGGCAGCGCCCGAAGAGATTCCCAGGGTATAAGGCTCGCAAAGAGGGTTGGAGAACAGGGCTTGCAGAACAGCACCTGCCACCGAGAGCCCAATCCCGACGGCAGAAGCTAACAAAGCGCGGGGAAATCTGAGCTGCGAGATCAGGTCTCGTGGAGAATCCGCCGGTATTCCGAAATTCAAGGCAAACACGAAAGCGATAATCCAGGTGCACAGCCCTAGGAAGTAGAGTCGCCAGAGCCGCGCGTTCATTGTTCCCCCCAGATCCGTTTCTCAAGAAGGAGTAGCCCTTCAATCATTCTCAAGGTCGGGCGAAGGAGTCCCTGATCAGCGATGATAGCCACCTTGCTGTTGGCAACGGCTGGAATTTTTTTGAACTCATCCCAACGGGCTGCGCTTGCGCGGGAGCTGGCCGAATCCGAAAGCTGGAGGACCAAAATTGCATCGGGGCGGCGGTGAAGTACGTCTTCAACCGAGGGTCTGGGATAGGACAAGCGCGAATCGGAATAGATGTTCTCTGCGCCAACCGCACCCAGACACTCATTCAGGATATTTTCGCCGCCGGCAACAACCAAAGGGGAATCACCCACCTGAAGCATGACTTTCGGAACACTGGTCCGGGTTTTTCCGCGTGCTTTAATTTTCGAGATCCCCGTGCGAAATGCCTGTGCCATCGCCGCGCCCTGTTCTTTTCGCCCCAACGCGGCACCGATTAGGCGCATTGATTCTTCCACCTCATCAAAAGTGTCAGTCTTGACTACCACGACGGGGATCTTCAGTTCACGAAGGTGTGCGACCTGTTCTTTGGCGTTCCCGTTGAAGCTGGCCAGAACCAGGTCGGGGCGGAGCGAGACAATTTTCTCGATGCTGACCCGGTTATAAGGTCCGACTGAAGCGAATTTTTTCAAAGCAGGTGGATAATCGCTGAATTCACTCACGCCAACAATTTTTTCGAGCGAGTGATCGAGAAGGTCCGCTGTCAGCTCGGCTAAAGACGGAATCAAGGCCACGACGCGTTGGGGCTGGTCGTTGATCCTGACCTGTTCACCTATGGAATCAGTGATGTCGCGGGCGAAGGAGCAAAGCGGGAGGAGCAGAAGAATTCCGGCGAGGCCGAATCTAGACACGGCCGCGCTTTCCATTCCGCCGTCTGGGCCCCTGTTCCGCCAGTAAAGGCGCCGCGGGAACGGCCTTTAAACGCAAAACCAAGGCCGTGGCTGCTGCGATAAAAGCGATGAGCGAAATAAATTGGCTTGTGGAGAGCCAGTCCTCAATGACAAAACCCCGTACGAGGTCGCCACGGAAAATTTCAACAATGCTGCGGATGATCGGGTATGCGACATAATAAGTCAAAGCAACCTGGCCATCGAAAGAGCGCCTCTTGAACACCCAAAGCAATCCCAGAAAAAGAATGAAAAGAGCGGAGGCTTCATAGAGCTGCGTAGGATGAAGTGGAATTCCCCTCAAATTGAAGTCAACCAGACTGGAGGTGAGTCTCACCCCGAAATCAGTCCCGGTCGGCTTGCCATAACAGCAACCGGCAGCCAGGCATCCAAAGCGGCCGAGAACGTGGGCAATAACAAGTCCCGGCATCGTGACATCGGCACCCTTCCACCAGGGAATACTATGTTTTTTGAAATACCAGATTGAGAAAGGAAGCACCGCCATGGGGCCTCCGAAAAAAACCAGCCCACCCTCCCACACTTTGAACATTGCCAGGGGATCAGCCGAAAAATCGCCAAAACGGGTGAGAATAAAAAGGAGGCGTGCCCCCAGGAATCCCACCAGGATTGACCAGAAGCTGAAGTCGAGGATACGCTCCGCATCCATTTTCGCGGCGATGGCAAGACGTTTGATCGTGTACATGCCCAAAAGAAAGCCAATCGCGATCAGAAATCCATAAGTGTGAATCGGGATGGGGCCGACATTAGCGAGCAGGGGATGCATTGCGTTCCGATCCTTGGTTTTTTCTTACAGCCTTCTCCTGAAGGAGCATATCGAACATCAGCATGGCCACGCCGACGCAGATTGTGGAATCTGCAATATTGAAAGCAGGGAAATGATAGATGTTCTTCCAGTGAAAATCGAGAAAATCGACAACGTAACTGAGCATGGCCCGGTCGATCAGGTTTCCGATGGCGCCACCAATGACCAACGACAGGGCGGTGGACATCCGGATGTCATCGCCGTCGAGCTTATGGAAAACATAGCCGATCGCACCCAGGGCGATCAGGGGGACCAGCAGAAAGAACGGAATTCGGAAAGCCGGGTCGGCGGTGGCCAGCAAACCAAAAGCAGCACCGGGATTTTTCACAAAAGTGAAATTGAAAAATCCGGGAATCACCGCAATCGACTCACCCAGATGAAAACGATTCAGAACAAGCGCTTTCGTCCATTGATCCAGGAGGATGATTACTGCGGTCAGGAGGATGAGAACCCAGTATTTACGCTTCACCAGGTGGAACCCCACAAAACAATTCCGGCATCCAGCTTTTCAAAAAGGCTCGGATCGTCTTTTTCCATCTCAGAAAATTTATCTGCAGTCATGGCAAGAACTTCGACCAGCTTTCCAAGCGGATGGCGGGCAGCAATTTTTTTGGCCTCTTCGGGATTGTCGGAAACGATGAATAGATCGTAATCACTATCGGATCTCGCCCTGCCTTTTGCGCGGCTGCCAAATAAAATGCCTTTGGTTGAAATAGGTTGAAGCAGGCTGGTCAGGCCCTCCAGATCGCAAATTGCCAGAAATATTTTTTGAACTTGAACGGGAGTCGCGTCATCGTGAAGTCGAACTGCACGGTGATTGTCAACGAAATCGACAAGACCGAGTTCCTGGAGTTCAGTCAGGATCTTCATAATTCCATCACTGCCACCGAGACCGCGCACACCCTTCAGCTTTGAAGAGATTACTCGGGGCGTAAATGATGTCGTGGGCTCCGAAAGAAGGAGACGCATTACCTTCTGTTCGGGAGTCGCAAAAAAAATGGAATCCAGTGTGGGTTGAGGTTTTCTCAAACGGGCCATAACTCTCCTAATCCGTGGACATTCTGAGCCAAGCTTTTAGCTCCTTGAGTAGCCCTCTATTCATACCGTAAAATGAAGTTAGATGCACCCCCTCCACAGCATTAACGCATCGAATCATGCTTATTATTGTTTGGGAATGACCGGCGGTCGGCCCTTAGTCGGCTGGATGCCCGATTTGGGTATATTGGACAGACGCTTCGGAAATTTTTATCCCGCCCTTCCAAGTGGTTTCCAGATACAGGCTCTGGCCTGTCGAAAACAGGGTGGTTGATTCGACGGAAATGTCTCCGACCGTCTGTTTTACAGAAAACTGACCCTCGTCGTGACTGTAGTGTCCATAAGCGGCGGGATTATGAGTTTGATTGTTATATCCCATCGCGTAAAGACCGTCTTGATGAGTTGCTCGGATCCAGTAAGCCCGCTTGTAGGTAAAGGGTTTGCTTCCAGTGGTTGTCTCGGTCCAGAGGTTCTCAGAAACCAGACTGCTTCCTTCCACAGAGGAGAATACCTCTGCTTGCAGCAAAACTTCGCGTCCCGAAATCAGAAAAACCCGCCTCCCCTCTCCCCGCCAGTGCCCGGCCATATGGCCGAAGAGAGGATCAGCTTCTTGAGCCAGAACGGATGTGGTCGCAAAGAACAGGATAAGTGCAAACTTAAGCATTTGACCGCTTGAACTAGTGCTGCGTCAAAGAAAGGTCAAGGCCAATCGCTGCTGGCTTCCCGTTTGCACCAAAGCTGGCCATGAAAACCGACGTCAACGCTGCGACAATTCTGATAACAACTCTGGGTTTGGCTGGGATCATCCTGTTTTGGGCGGGCTGCGGATCGCCCGATGATGTGGAAGGCTTGACAGATGTGAATGGAAACGCAGTATTTGGCAGCCAGTGTCCTTATGGGTCATTATCAAAGCCCTTTGCATCAAAATTGTATCTTTGGGACTGTCCGCTGGGGCTCGACACGGTTGATTTGGTGCAGCCCCTCAGGCCGATCGTATTGCAGGCGGACTGCAAAAAGAAAATCATTGTTGCCCGTACGTTGGATGGCGCCTTGGATACCTCGTGGGAGGTCCTGCCCAACGGTACGTTCTCTTTCTCAATCGATGGGGGTTATGCGACCCTCAGAAATGACGGCAGGGGAAATGCGAACTGCTCTGTTCCATTGACGGCTGAACTTTCTGGAAGTCTGGATTGTGCGGATCGCGATAAAGTCAAAATTTCAGTTGAAAGCGTTTGGTGGCTCGACCGCCTCGCTCCCAAACCCACAGCGAATCCGAGCGCGATTCCGAGTTCGGCACCGACTTATCTACCTACCGCAGTTCCCACCTCCGTTCCAACGGTGGTGCCGACAACGCGTCCCACGGTGGTCGTACCGAATCCAAGGCCAACAAGGCCGATCGAAATGTTCCTGATGGCACCTTCCGCGGGGGCCCCGTCTGGACCAAAATGTGGAGTTCCGCAAAGTTGCTATTTTTTTGCCAGCACCCAGCTCCAGCAATGCGAATAAAAACAGAAAATCAGGAAGCAAGCCCTTCAGCAGATTTGGGTCTGAGTTGATAGCGGTTCCAGAGAGTTTTTAATTCTTCCTCGTTGAGCGTTTCCCGGGTGAGAAGGATCATCACGCCCTCCTCTACCAGTTCGCGGTATTCTGTGATCAGCTCGTGTGCAGTCTGAGCAGAATCCGCCAGAAATCGTGTGACTTCCTTATCAATAAGCTGGGCCGTCTCCTCGCTGTATTCGTGCAGCTTCATTGGCGGCTGTCCTCCGAGCAAGGGAGCTTGTTCTCGCTCGAAGGTTGCAAGTCCGAGTTTGCGGCTCATCCCGTAGCGCATAGCCATAGCGCGCGCCACCTCGGTTGCTTTATCCAGATCATCGGCGGCTCCGGTTGAAATATCCTGCAGGAAAATTGTCTCGGAAGCCCGGCCACCGAGCAGGATTGCAAGCTTGTCCTTAAGCTCTTGACTGCTCATCATGTAACGGTCTTCTGTCGGTCTTCGGAGGGTATAGCCCAAAGCAGCAATGCCTCGCGGAATAACACTGACTTTATGCACCGATTCGTGAGCACCCCGAGCCAGGGCCACCACTGCATGGCCCATCTCGTGGTACGCAACACGTCGTTTTTCGTCAGCACTTAATACGCGGTTTTTTCGTTCAAGACCCGCAACAATCCGCTCGATAGCCTCGGTGCAATCCTTGAGTGTCACGGAATCACCTTTTCTTCGGGTGGCAATCAAGGCCGCTTCATTCACTAGATTCGCGAGGTCCGCGCCGGAGAAGCCGGTGGTCATGGATGCGAGTATCTCTGTATCCACGTCCTTCGCAAATTTGATGTGCTTCAGGTGAATCTCCAAAATTAATTTCCTGCCGCCCTTATCGGGTTTGTCGAAGACTACCTGCCGATCAAAGCGCCCTGCCCGCAAGAGGGCCGGATCGAGAACTTCCGGACGATTGGTTGCGGCCAGAAGCACGACACCCTTGGAGGGGTCAAAGCCGTCCATTTCGGCTAAGAGTTGATTTAGAGTCTGTTCTTTTTCGTCGCCACCGGAGCCCGAGAGGATATTGGCTCCGCGTGCCTTGCCCAAGGCGTCGAGCTCATCGATGAAAATGATACAAGGAGCTTTCCCTCGTGCCTGTTCAAATAGGTCGCGAACACGGGCCGCACCCAACCCCACAAAAAGTTCGACGAACTCGGATCCGTTGATGGAGAAGAACGGGACGCCCGCCTCGCCGGCCACCGCGCGCGCGATCATGGTCTTGCCCGTGCCGGGGGGGCCGACCAGCAAAACGCCTTTGGGCATTCTTCCGCCCAGACGAGAGTACAACGTGGGGTCTTTTAGAAATTCGACGATTTCCTTCAGCTCGGCTTTGGCTTCGTCCACGCCTGCCACGTCATCGAAGCGGGTTCTCAAATCAGTCTCGACAAAAATTTTGGCGCGCGATTTACCCAATGAGAGAATTCCCCCACCACGAGCGCCACCACCTGCGCCCATACGTTTTGACAAATACTGAAAAAGCGCGAAAAACACGATAAGTGGCAGCAACCAGGCGAAGATGCCACCCAACGGAGAGGTATCTTTGATGCCGGTAAATTTCACTTTCGCATCCTTTAAGGCTTGCGTGAGAGTCGGATCCTCAACTTTATTGGTGAGGAAGTCTTTCTTTTGCCCGGGAGCCGGGTCCTTGAGGGTTCCCTCGATCCGCTCGCTTCCGACGGTCACCTCGGCTAATTTATTTTGATTCAGGTAGGTGATGAATTGGCTGTAGGGGATTGCTTCGAAGTTGCGCTGCATCCGAGCGAAATCAACGACAAGCAGGACCAGCCAAGCTGCCAGAATCGCGTATAGCAGACCAAAGCGAATAGGTGGAGGGCCTTCCCTCCGTTCGGGTTCAAGCGCCATAATCTGGTTCCTTGCCATACAGCTGTGCAAGTCAATGGCCACGGCGCAGTTTTGAAATAATCATGGACAGAGTTGCTGAAGTTTCCTATTCAGAATTCATCCATGCCTGAACGTGCCGAGCTTCCCGACAGAATGCCGATCGTTGTTTTTGCCGATGGCGCCAGTTCCGGAAATCCCGGACCGGGCGGCTGGGGCTCGATCATTGCCACACCCGAGGGCATAGTTGAAGAACTGGGTGGCGGCGATCCTGAAACGACGAACAACCGTATGGAATTGATGGCTGCTATTCGGGCGCTGGAGCGTTTGCACGGAGTGAAAACGCCGATTCATCTCTATACCGATTCGACTTATGTCATTCGCGGGATCACGCAATGGGTTTTCGGCTGGCGCAAGCGGGATTGGAAAACAGCCGGAGGACTTGAAGTTTCGAACCAGGATCTCTGGAAGAAGCTGATGAGCGCGGTCGCTGGCAAAAAAGTGAAATGGAAATACGTTAGAGGTCATTCCGGAGTTCCCGGAAACGAGCGGGTGGATGAAATTGCCGTGGCCTTTTCAAAAGGCAACCGGCCCAGACTCTATCTTGGACCTCTTCTGAAATATGACTTACCGATCTTTGATCTTCCAGAAGATGTGCCGCTTCCTGAAATGCAGGATCGCGCCAAGGGCCCCAAGCCTGCGGCCTATGGTTACCTGAGCCTCATCGGCGGAATCGCTGTGAGGCATAAAACCTGGGCAAGTTGCGAAGCCCGGGTCAAAGGTCGTTCGGGTGCAAAATTCAAAAAAGCCATGTCTGAAGAAGACGAAGCGGCGATTCTCCGTTCCTGGGGAGTCCGGCCGTCTGATGTTCGCAGTGAGAAAGAAAGCTGAGCTATTTACTATTCTGCTTCTTGACCGCATTCAGCTTCTCAAAAGGCAGAAGGTCCTCAATAGCTAAATAACCTTTTTGAGCAGTGAACTTCACATCCCAATCCATGATCCTGAAGCCATAGTGCCCGCCCGGGGGATCTTTTCGCTGAAAAGCGGGACGCGGATCGAGGCTCATCAGCTCGTCAACGAGTTTCGCGAAGTTTGGAATCTTCACGGCCACGGTCTTGATTTTTTTAAGAGCTAAAGCCGAGTACTTCAATTCCACCCGGTCGACCAGCGGATCGGTGGCCCAGCTCGATTTGGCTTCAGGAACCGAGTCACAGTAAGCAACGTAGGGTTTGATATCCAGAACCGGAGTTCCGTCCAGCAAATCGACTCCTTCGACATCGATTTCAGCGCCGCCTTTGGCGTTCGGTCGAATGTCCAGGATTTTCACTACACTGATTCCAATCGGGTTGGGGCGATGCGGTGTGCGAGAGGCAAAAACTCCCACACGCTTGGCGCCGCCAAGTCGAGGCGGACGAATGGTGGGTTTCCAGTTTTTGGCCCCGTGCTCGTGGAAAACGAAAATAACCCAGAGATGACTGAAACCCTCAAGCGACTTCAGAGCCTGGGAATAACCCGTGCTTTTCTTGAATTTGAGTGTCCCCATGGCGTGGGGTGCAAGACCCGGCTGCCTTGGAATCCCGAACTTCTCTTTGAAACACGAGCGTACGACTGCAATGGGCTCAAAAGTCCAGCTTGCGTCGGGTGCGGGAGCGCTCACTTCAGGACTCGTAATCCAATCGTTACCGGTCCTTCATCCGTCTCCGCAGTTTCAACATGCTGACCTTGAGGATTGTCGGTGAAAACCAGTTCCAGAGTCAGGGTGTTTTCTTTGATCATCGCCTGGTGTGCTTCGGCAGCAGCCTTCAGCTCTCCGGACAATTTGAGTTCGAGATGAATCCGGTTATCCAATTTGAAATCCGCTGCTTTTCGGGCAGCCTGGACCTTCCGAATGATTTCCCGGGCCAGTCCCACTTGAACCTGAGCGGGTGTGATCGTCGGATCGATTTCAATTGAGATCAGCTGGTGCGTCAAGAGATTCGGGTTGTCGCCACGGGCTGCGCGGCGGATCTCGACGTCACTCAGGCTAATTGATTCTCCTGCCAAGGTCAGGGTCTGACCCTGCTCCAGCTTCAGAATGTCTGCGATCGGAAGTTTCTGAATCTCAGCTGCGACGGTCTTCATCTTTGGTCCAAGCTTTTTACCCAAGACCGGGAAGTTCGCCTTGCAACTCACCTGAACGAATTTGTCTTCGTTCGCGTCCAGAAGAATGGCTTCAATATTCAGTTCGTCTTGAAAGTAAGGCTTCAACGGATTCAAGCCATCCAGTGCAACCTGGTCGCGGTGGATCAGTCTGAGGGACTTCAAAGGAATTTTGGCTTTCACCCCGATTTTCTCGCGCAGATTGCGTCCCAGTGTCACGAGCACTTCCATGCGATGAACGCTTTCCTCAAGTGCCGGCTTCCGGAGTTCGTTCTGAACCTCCGGGAACAACTCGAGATGCACGCTCTCTTTATGGCCGGCGCCAGGTGGCTGCGAGCGGGTCAGGTTCTGGTACATCACTTCTGACATGAACGGCGCAAACGGAGCCATGACTTTGCTCAGGGTGATGAGCACGTAATAAAGGGTTTCATAAGCCAGGCGCTTGTCCTCGGGCATTCCCTCCTGCCAGAAGTGACTGCGATTGAAGCGAATGTAGGTATTGGTCAGCTCTTCAATGAACTGCAGGAGCGAGGGCACGACATTGTACAGCCGGTACGCGTTCATTTCCGTTCGTGTATTGTCGATCAACGTGTTCAATCTGGAAATCACCCACTGGTCCAGAATGTTCGGGGACTTGGAGTAGTCTCCTTTTGGTGTGAAAGCGTCGATGTTCGCGTAGTTCACGAAAAAGGAATAGGAATTCCACCAGCGCAGCAGGATCTTGCGAACGACATCGTGAACGCCTTTTTCCTGGAATCGAAGTTCCTGGGCTTTCACCACGGGAGAGTCAATCAGGTAAAGCCGAAGGGCATCCGCCCCGTGCTTGCCGAGAACCTCCATTGGATCCGGATAATTCCGAAGGCTTTTGCTCATTTTCTTGCCGTCTTCGGCGAGAATGAGGCCGTTCACCAGTACGTTTTTGAAAGGGGCCTTGCCGAAAAGTGCCGTGCCGATCACCATCAGCGTGTAAAACCAGCCTCGAGTCTGATCGAGACCTTCAGCAATGAAGTCGGCTGGGAAACCTTTTTCAAATTCCTGCTGATTATGGAAGGGATAGCCCCACTGGGCATAGGGCATCGAGCCGCTCTCAAACCAGCAGTCGAGTACCGGTCCAACGCGTTTCAGAGGAGACTTTCCGGTAGGCGAAGGAATTTCCAGCTGATCCACATGTTCCATGTGCAGATCGGTGATTTTTTTTCCGGTCAGTTGCTCAAGCTCGGCAATCGAGCCGATACAGATTGCTTCACCCTCGGCATTTTTCCAGACCGGAATCGGGGTTCCCCAGAACCGGTTGCGCGAGATCGCCCAGTCGCGGGCGTTTTCCAGCCAGTTTCCGAAGCGGCCATCGCGAAGGGCTTCGGGTACCCACGCGGTCGTCTTGTTGCTGGCGACGATTTGTTCTTTGATTTTTTCGACCGCGACAAACCAGGACGAGACCGCCCGATAAATCAGCGGGGTGTCGGATCGCGGGCAGAAAGGGTAACTGTGTACGATCGTGTCGTGCTTGATCAGTTGTTTCTTGTCTTTGATTCTTCTAATGATATCCGAATCGGCTGCTTTGACATTTTTACCCTGATACTCCGGAACTTCGGAAGTAAACTGGCCGTCGTCATCCACGGGGTTGGCCATCGGCATTCCCGCTTCTTTACAGGCAAAGAAATCTTCTTCACCGAATGCCGGCGCCATGTGGACGATTCCTGTGCCGGTTTCGATCGTAACGTGCACGGCAGAAATGATCTTGAATGCGCCCTCTTTTTTGAGATCCGCAAAATAGTCAAAGAGGGGTTCGTAACGCTTTCCGAGCAACTCGGAGCCTTTAAAGGAGGCCTCGATTTCAAAGTCGATATCTGCATTCTTAAATACGGTTTTTATAAGCGCCTGGGCCAGGTAGTACCGGGTCCCGTCTGCGCGGGAGCGAATACGGACATATTCAATATCTTTATGGACTGCGAGCGCAAGATTGCTGGTCAGTGTCCAGGGAGTGGTCGTCCAAGCGAGGAAAAACGTGTTGGGTTCGCCCTCGGCCTTCAAAGCGATGGTGATTGCGGGGTCCTGTACGTCTTTATAATTTTGGCCCGCTTCGAAATTGGAGAGGGCAGTGGAAATTCCGGTGGAATAGGGAACGACTTTATAGCCTTCATAAATGAGCCCCTTGTCCCACATCTGCTTGAAGACCCACCATACACTTTGCATGAACTCCGGTTGCATGGTGAAGTAGGAGTTATCCATGTCAACCCAACGGCCTGTGCGGCGTACCGTCTTCTTCCATTCCTGGGAGTAGCGACTCACGATTCCGCGGCAAAGCGTGTTGTACTTGCCTACGCCCATCTCCAGAATCTGCTTCCGGCTGTCGATTTTGTGAGTTTTGTTGATTTCGTATTCAACTGGAAGTCCATGGCAATCCCAGCCGAATCTGCGCGGGATTTGGTAGCCGTTCATAGTCCAGTAACGCGGAACAATGTCTTTCAAGGTGCCGGCAAGCAGGTGACCATAATGTGGAAGTCCCGTCGCAAACGGAGGGCCGTCATAAAAACTGTAAGTTTTCCCTTTATGTTCAGTGAGGGATTTTTCGAAAATCTTGCGCTCGTCCCAGAATGCTAGAATTTCTTCTTCCTGCTTGGGGATATTGATATCCGATTTGACTTCCTGAAAGTTGGCCATAGCGTGTCACAGTACCCAAATCGAGCCCAAAAATCAAAGGGATGGGCCACTGCAGCATTGGTTTACTTCGGAATTCTGCCGATCTAATGTTCAGCGGGGTTCATGACTCGGGCAGCAAACAGAACAGTGCCCGAATTCCGGTCAATCACCAGAAACAAGAAAGGGTGATCGGCGCGGAAAACCACCGCTTCTTCGGTCGGCATAGAGGTGATCCCCATGGACATTCCGGTTGCCGCCGCCGCCTCCGTCCCCTCCTCATTCACCTCAATGAAGGCCTTATGGACCGCTTTGGATACTGACAGATCCTTGTTCCCGCTGATTTTGGAGAAGTCAGCCTTTCCGGGTCGGAAAGCATCCACGATCCCCATTTTTGCGAGCAGGGGATTCAAATCGGAGGTCAGGCTGAAGGTGAATCTGGGCAAAAACACTTTTACCTCTGTAGGGGAGAGTCTCGAGTTCAGTAGTTCTTCAAGCTTTGCCGGGCGCAGCTCTTTTTGGAGCGCTAACATAGCTTTTTGTGAAGCCTCTCTGGGAAGCAGAACCAGGGCGGTCAGCCCACCGTCCTTGTAGGGCAACGCGATCGCCTGGAATTTCGGAGTTTCAAGGTATTCAAAAACGGACTGCTGCTGCATCATTGGAACCAAAACGGTTTTTGATTTCTTTGCGTTCATCATTTTGAAATCGGCCTTTTCAGTTTTCTGTTGTTTAAACGCCTTCTCCCAGAGCGCCTTGAAATAGACCGCATTAGCCAGAACGAGGCGAGTCGTCGGGGTAATGTCGCCAGGTTTGAAGAGGTCTTTGATGCGGTTCCTGGTTCTGTCTTCAACCCAATTGTTGATCGCCAATCGGGAGGCTTCGGCCTCTTTCTGAAAATTCAGCTTCTCAGCTTCGGCGCCGTAATGCTTCCGGGTAAACTGGCCATAGCCGGGCAGAATGGAAAAACGTTGATCGACCCAGATGCGGTTGGCGGATTCAAAACCGGGTACCGAGAGCTGCTTTGAGAGTTTCCCGAAACCTGTTTGAAATTCCACAGGTGAAGATCTCACGCCAAAAGTTTGATAAAATTGAGCAGCGGTCTTGCCCGAGGCCCCTCCAGCCAGCATGGCCAGCGCAGTTGAAATACTGAACGGCGAAAAAATGATATTGCCTGCGGGCGAGCCTTGAGAGAGTTCATTGAAAAGTCGCTCTCCAAAAGTGTTCGACGCCAAAACTGCCCGGTCTGCAGCATGCAGCGAAGTGACGTAAGCTAGACCCAAAAATCCTGCGAAGATATTTCGAGTAAGATGGGATTTCATTATTTTCTCCTGTAAGGGCAGAAGCCGGGCTTCGGTCCGATTTTGGGGAAGGCCCGGCAGACTTCCGGGCGCTTCAGGTAAACAGTGCAGCGACGGTCCTTGTTCAGGTAAATGCAGTCGCGTCCATAGCGTTGCTCCAGAACGAAAAGCTGCGATTTCTGATGATAGGCCTGGATTATTTTGACCTTCATCAGCTTCTGGGCGACTTTTTTCAGGGAAATGGCGGCCTCTTCTTCCGTGATCAGTTCGAGCCGGATCAGGTCGTTGGCGCTGACCTCAACGGGTAAGGTGCAGCATCCGCCCCAGCAATCATCGCAAAGACCTTTGCGGTATTGAATGTAGGTTGAGGGTCTTTGGGCGTCGCCACGCGTTATCATGAATGGATCCTTGAAAATTGAATATCACTTCAGGCGCTTGACAGATAGACCAGAAAATAGCGACAAACCTTTATGACGAAAAAATTTGATCCTAACGCCGCCTCCGCCTCTGATTCCGGAATCTTCGGTTTGCCGTTTACCGAGACGGAATCTCAGCTGGTTCTGATCCCAGTTTCTTGGGAGGCAACCACTTCATATGGGGGGGGGACATCTCAGGGGCCTGCCGCTATCCTGGAGGCCAGTCGTCAGGTGGATCTCTTCGATCTCGACCTGCCACGGGCTTACGAAGCTGGAATATTCATGCGTCCGGAATCCCGGGAACTCCGAACCTTGAACCGGCGCGCCCGGCAAGCGGCGGAGAAGATCATCGCAGTCGGGGGTGACATTCCTCGAGGAAACAAGAAGCTCTTGGCGGCACAGAAGCTGGTGAACGAGGCGGGCGTCCGACTAAATGAATTCGTATACAGGGAAACCAAGCAGCTTCTTTCTCAGGACAAGATCGTCGGGATAGTCGGAGGAGATCATTCTGTTCCTTTTGGAGCGCTTCGGGCCGTCGCCGAGCAGCATCAGTCCTTTGGAATTCTTCATTTTGACGCCCACTCGGATACCCGCCGGGCTTTTGAGGGCTTCACCTGGTCGCATGCTTCAATCATGTACAACGTGCTCGAGAAGATTCCAGAAGTGACAAAGCTGGTACAGATCGGCATTCGTGATTATTGCGAAGAAGAATTCGAGTACACCCGTAAACAGAAGGATCGGGTAAAAATCTTTCTGGATCGGGATCTCTCAAGGCGCAAATTCGAAGGAACAGCGTGGTGGGATATCGGGCGTGATGTTCTTTATGCTTTGCCGGAAGAGGTCTGGATTTCTTTTGATATCGATGGACTCGATCCTCAGTTTTGTCCGCATACCGGTACCCCGGTTCCGGGTGGGCTTTCGTATAGCGAAGCGAGCCACATTCTTTGGATGCTCGTTCATGCAGGGAAGAAAATCATTGGTTTTGACTTGAATGAAGTCGCTCCGAATCTTAAAAACCGGGCAGACGAATGGGACGCAAACGTTGGCGCACGATTGCTATACAAGCTGTCATTATTGACGCTTGCCAGTCGTGGATTTGCGAACCTTCAGGTATAAAATCACTATTCCGCGTTCAGGAAGGGATAACGATAATCCTTGGGCGGAACAAAGGTCTCTTTGATTGACCGGGCGGCGATCCAGCGGTAAATATTCAGCTGGCTTCCAGCCTTGTCATCAGTCCCTGATCCACGGGCGCCACCAAAGGGCTGTTGACCGACAACTGCGCCAGTGGGCTTGTCGTTGATATAGAAATTACCCGCCGCATGTCTCAGGCGCTGATTAATTGCCGCAATCGCTTGCCGGTCTTGGGCGAATACTGCACCGGTCAATCCGTAGGGTGAATCTTCGTCGCAGGATTTCAGAGCTTCCTCCATGCGATTGTCTTCATAAACAAAGATGCTCAGCACCGGGCCGAAGATTTCCTCGACCATGGTCTTGAACTTCGGGTTATTCGCCTGGATGACCGTGGGCTCAATGAAGTAGCCTTTGCTGGAATCGCATTTGCCACCGGAGATGATTTTTGCTTCCGGGGTGTCGCGGGCGAGATCAATATAGCCGCTGATGCTTTTGAATGCTTTCTCGTCAATGACGGCATTCACAAAGTTCCTGAAGTCGCGGACATCACCCATTTTGAGGGTTTTGAGATCATCAATCAGGCGGGTTTGGATTTTCTTCCACAGGCTTTTTGGAATATAGGATCGCGAGGCGGCAGAACACTTCTGCCCCTGATATTCAAAAGCTCCCCGGAGAAGTGCGACCGCAACCGCATCGGTATCAGCGGATGGATGAACAAAAACAAAATCCTTTCCACCGGTCTCGCCCACCAGGCGCGGGTAGGATCCGTATTGCTCCAGATTGTTTCCAACAGTTCTCCAGATGGAGTTGAAAGTGCTGGTGGAACCCGTGAAGTGCACACCGGCCAGGTGCCGGTCTGGAAGCAGGGTTGAGCTGACCGTCGCGCCGTCGCTCGGGACGAGGTTGATGACGCCGTCGGGGAGCCCGGCTTCACGGAAAAGCTTCATTATGAAATGCGCAGAGAGCATTGAGGAACTCGCGGGCTTCCAGATCACGGTATTTCCGCAGATGGCCGGAGCGGAGGGCAAATTCCCAGCGATCGAAGTGAAGTTGAAAGGCGTCACCGCAAGGACGAAACCTTCGAGCGGGCGATAGTCCATCTGGTTCCAAGTTCCAGTGGGGGAGATAGGCTGCTCTTCAAGAATACGTTGATAAAAATATGTATTGAAACGGAAGAAGTCGATCAACTCACAGGCCGAATCGATTTCTGCCTGGAACGGGTTCTTCGATTGGCCGAGCATCGTTGCGGCATTGAGGATGTCGCGATAGGGGCCTGCTAGAAGTTCGCCGGCTTTCAGAAAAATCGCAGCGCGGTCTTTCCAGTGCATGTTTTCCCATGCGGGCTTGGCTTTGAGGGATGCTTCAACGGCGAGCTTCATTTCTGCGGCACCCGCCACGTGATACTCACCCAACAGCTCTTGGTGAGAGTGGGGCATGATGATGGGTTTTTTCTTTCCCGTGCGAATCTCTTTGCCGCCGATGAAAATCGGTACTTCGGTTCGCTCTGCAACCATCGCATTCAGTTGCCGCTTCAGGCTTTCGCGATGGGAAGATCCGGGCTCGTAAGCACGGATGGGTTCATTGACTGGGGTTGGAATTTTATTGATTGCGTCCATGTAAGGGAAATTCGCACATTCCCTAAACGAGGACAAGAGCGGAGAGAATCCCCGCTCTTGTCTTAACGCTTTGATTATCGGCTATTGTGCGCAGTGTTAATCGACTATCTGACCATTTTAGCCCAGGACTGATCGATCGAGGCACGGGCTGCGGTACATTCGCCTTCGGAGAGTTGGGTCGAAGTGCTGTAAATCACCGGATTCATCAGCTCGGCTTGATTCGATACGTGATCAAGACTCAGGTAATGTCCGATTTCATGGGCGATGATCGGTGCATACGCTCCGACCGCCCCCTCGATCACGGCGCCGTAAGGTGCGCTTCCGGGCATGGAGGTCCAGGCGTTCGCAGACAGTGACCAGGAGCCGGCAGTCGTTGCCACCAGCAGGGTGGTGTCGTCACCGTAGGCATTGCGGATCGTATCGAGCTCGCCCATTGCGCTCGGGCTGGCCGATACGCCGCCACTCGGGGTCACTTCTTCATACTGGTCAATCTGGAAAGTGATTCCACATTGAGACCAGATTTTGTTCATGCTCTCGAGGTTGGCCAGCGTCTCAGCCTGGCTGATCGCCGGAGCATCATTGGCGTCTTTCATAACTACGTATTTGAGGGCGACGCAGTATTTGCTGCTGTCACCACTATGGCAGCCATTTCCCAAAGCTGCTTTGGTTTCCGTACCGTTGCCACCACCACTGCTGCTCCCGGCGGGAGTCTGAGCGGAAGGTCCAGCCACTTGTCCTGCGCCGAGCACCTGTCCTTGGGTCGTGTTGCAGGCTCCGAATGCCAGTACTGCCATTACAGCCAGGGCTGCGTGTGCGGATTTTTTTTGAAATGGGGTCATTAATATTCCTCTCTCTTGCTTTGTTGATCACCCGCCTCCTGCGAATGGGTTTGATACGGTGCACCCTAAAGCATTTTGCAACATGCAAACAAGTGCAAATTTCAAGAAAGAGCTTTTTTTAAATCGGACGAGTAGAAAAAATCGGGCGGCGATTATCGAAATGATTTCAGAAGCAAGGTGATGAGGAAGAGAAAGCCGGCGGCGAAAAAGATGATCGAGAAAAACGGATAGCTGAACAGCGTGTGTGATCCGGAATATTGCAGGCCGATCGCTCCGGCCATGAAAAGTCCCGCCGTGATGACGCTGAGACTGGTGCGCCTGCCGTGCTGATCGATCTCGCCGCGAATCGCCTCCAGGTCGGGAGATTTGATTTCGAAAGCAAAGTCGTTGCTGTTGAACTTCCGGAACATCCAGCGGATCTGCCGGGGCACAACCTGAAGGAGGGATGCCATGTCTTTTGCAACCCACAAGAGATCCTTTGAGAGCCGTTGCATCGAGTATTGATTGGCTACCAGTTCTTTCGCGATATCCTGTCCAAGCCGCAGGAGATCGAACTCAGGATCCAGCGTGCGACCCAGGCTTTCCATAGTGAGAATAGCCTTAAAGACAATCATCCACTCTCCGGGAATCTGGATGTTGTACTTTGCGGCAATGCGGGTCGATTCCGAGAGGACCTGTCCGACGTTGATCTCGCCGAGCGTAAGACCCATGAGTGGTGCGATGTTATTGCGAACTTCGCGCTGGAAGCCTTCGAAGTTGATCGAGGGATCGGCCGCTCCGAGCTCCGCGTAAATATAGCAGAGGTTCTCGAAGTCCTCGCTGATTAGGGCCATGACCATGTTGGCAAGTTGATCGCGCGAGCGCTGCGAAAGCCGGCCCACAATTCCGAAGTCTATGATTCCGAGCTTCCCCTTCGGTGCGCCCGTCTCGGGATCGGTTCCCGGAATGATCAGCAGATTGCCGCCATGCATGTCTCCATGGAAGAGGCCGTCAATCATGACCGATTTAACGAAAGCACGAGCCCCGACTTCGACCAGCAGCTTCTTGTCTACGTTGGCTCTCTCAATTGCTGCAAGATCATTGGCCGGGATTCCGTCGAGTTTTTCCAAAGTCAGAATTTTTACCGTGCTGAATTGCCGGTAAACCTTGGGAATCACTATTTCGGGAAAACCTTTCAGATTTTCCGCGACTCGAACCATGTTGTTCGCTTCAATTTTGAAATCGAGTTCCGAAGTCAATGTTCGGAAGAACTCATCCACGATCACGCCCGGATTGAGTACGCGGGTCTCCGGAATGTATTTTTCGAGCAGTCCAGCCAGAAAAGCGAGGAGTGAAATATCGTTTTCAATAATCTTCTGAATGTCGGGACGCTGGACTTTCACGACCACGGTTTCGCCGGTTTTCAGCGTCGCCTCGTGAACCTGTCCAATGCTGGCCGCAGCCAAGGGGGTTTCAGTAAAGGATACATAAGCATCCGCGAGCGGGCGGGCCAGTTGCTTTTCGATGATGCCTTTGACCGTATCGAAGGGCAGTGGCTGCACATTGTCCTGCAGTTTCGTGAATTCCTCAATATAGGCGTCGGGTAAAATATCAGAGCGGGTGGACAGCAGCTGTCCGAGTTTGACGAAAGTGGGTCCGAGTTCCTCGAAAGCCAGACGCAGGCGTTCAGCGACGGTTTTCTCGGCCTGGTCCTGGGCGAATTGGGCAACTCGCGTAGGTAGAAATCTACCCAGGTGCATTCGCTCCACGATATCCACAAATCCGTATTTGCCAAGGACGGCGGTGATCTGGCGCAGGCGGGAAACGTTCTTAACTGCCTGGCCGAGCTGCCGTCCGGTTTTAATCCACTGCATTTACTATTAGGATGTCAGTTGCCGTCCAGATCGTCAACGCGGCGAAATTTGCCTAGTTGTGGGCAGAAGTTTGAGTTCAATCTGGCGCCGTTCAAGATCCGCTTTGACCACCTGGATCGTGAGGCGATCGCCGACCCGGTACAGCACCTTTTTGCGTCTTCCCCGGAACGTCATGTGCTCTTCATCGAACTCGTACATGTCATCCGTGAGGGAATCTTTTGGGATCATGCCTTCACAGTAGGGCTCATCAATCTGCATAAAGATGCCGTTTTGAGAGAAACCGACCACTTTTGCTTCAAAATCCGAACCCAGATGAGCCAGGATCGCGCGGACCTGCTTCAAGCGGATCGATTCCCGCTCAGCTTCAGTCGCAAGTCTCTCCCGGTAGCTGCAATGCTCGGCGACTTCGGCGAGGTCTTTCTCGATATTTTCCAGAACCAAAGTTTTAGGCTTCTTCTGTCTGTCGCGCTCGGTCTGCAGGGCCATTCGAAGCATCCGGTGCACCACAAGATCCGGATAGCGTCGAATAGGACTCGTGAAGTGAGTGTAGGCTTCGGAGGCCAGACCATAGTGGGTTCCGTGCTCGGCGCTGTAAACTGCCTGCTTGAGGGACCGCAGAAAGGACATGTTCAAAAGTGCCTGTGCAGGATGTCCCTCCAGCCTTCGAATAATATCGGCCATGAATTTCTGTGAACCGGCCTCTTTGCTGGAGAACCGGACGCCGACGGTCGCCGCGATTGCGCGGAAGCCTTCGAGTGATTCGGGCGACGGATCATCATGAACGCGATAAACAAAGGGCCAGCTTCGCTCCATGATCCAGCGGGTGACAGCCTCATTTGCGCCGATCATGAACTCTTCGATCAGACGATGAGCATCGTTACGCGGCCTCTGGTTGATTGACAGGACCTCGCCCTCGGGTGTTACCCGGAGTTCGGGTTCGGGAAGGTCAAAATCAATGGAACCGCGTTCAAGACGAGCCTTGCGAAGAGCCAGGAATAGGCCGAAATGCTGGGCGAATTCCCAATCGGAGTTTTTGCGATTCAGTTCCCATTCCGCAAAAATCTCGGTATATGTCGCGCGACGGCGACTTTGGATCACCGCCTCAAACAGCTCGGTCGCACCAGGAACGCCATTTCGGTCATATTTGATTTTCACGGCAAATGCGAGTCTGGGCTCGTTTGGCTTGAGGCTGCAGAGGTTCTCGGAAAGTGCGCGCGGGAGCATGTGAAAGGCGCGTTCCGGAAAGTAGACACTGGTGCCGCGTTCCCGAGCGTCTTTATCAATTGCACATCCCGGTTGGACATAGTGACTGACATCGGCAATGGCCACCCAGAGAATGAATCCCGAGCGGTCGCGTTCAACATAAACGGCATCATCGAAATCGCGCGCGGTTTCTCCGTCAATCGTGATGAACGGAACCTGCCTCAAATCGACACGTTTTGGACTGGCCATGTCTTCGGGGGCGGGCAGGGCTGGTAGTTTCATCGCCTGTTGCTCGGAAGCGGCGGTATGATGTTCCACCAGATTGTACTCGGCAGCGATCATCCCCAGATCTGCTGTAAACGGAAGGGTGGTGCCATAGTTTTCGACGATTGCTCCGGTTACAGGAAACGGGCCGGAAGTATGGAAAGTAAGGGCGACCCGCAGCCAGTCTCCGTTCTGCGGCGGACGTTTGCCGCCGAAAGTGGGTAAATAAACTTCTGCGCGGGTTTTCTTCCTCTCGTAAAGAACCCAGCCGCCGTTGCCAGCGGGATTGGGCGAGTAGCGCCCGACCAGTTCGCGAAAACGGTGCTCAAGAACTTTCAGTTCGAGAATTTCATCCTGACCACTCAGGGTCACTGCAACGCGATCGCCCTGGAAAAGTGCCTGAGCCTGTCTCGGCGGAATGAAGACGTCTTCCTGGTCTTTGCCGTCAAAAAGCAAAAAACCGAAGCCCTTCGGATTTTTTTCCACGGTCGCCTTCAGTTTGCGAATTCCGTGGGACCTGCGGACATGGTTGTCGCCGCCGCGCTTGCGCCCGCTCTTGTTTTGAGCGTGCTTGGGAGAATCAAAACGGGCACGGCCACCTTCCGGGCGGCCGCGGCGAGCTTTAAAATTTTGCTTTTTTCTGGGAGCCATCTCCCAGAGTCTACACTATTCGAAAAATTAAGGGCAGCTCACAGTATTCCCGGCCGTATCTTCGCAGTGGGCGACGGAAACCGAGCCGAGTTGGATACCCGTTGAACTGCAGGCATCGAGCTGAACGTCTGCTGGAATATTGAAACCGATGCGTAACATTCCATCCGCTGCGACCGGAAAATTCGATATGCCGGTTCCCACTGCGAAGACGTTCACGCCATCTGAACCTACAATACCCGCAGGGAGGCCACCGTTTGTAGCCTGCTGATTACTGGAACTGTAGCCCGTCTCAGAAACCTGCTCACATGAATTTGAATCAAGAGTCACGATGTCAAATATCCAATGCCTATCAGAAGAAAAGGATCTAACCCCCCATTTCCCAGAGGCACTCGTAATTTTGAGCCGGTCGCCGGGTTTCATGACCAGGCCCGTGTTGAATCCGCCGCAAGGCAGGCCCGGTGTGAGCACGGTCATTCCAAAGCTTTGAAAATTGATCCCGGATTGGAATCGGCAGACGCTGGCATTCACCGGAACACCATGGGATCCCGATACCGAGTAGGATATCGAGCAGCGGCTGGCGAAGTCAGCATTGGATCCGTATCCGTATTGAGCCATGCAGCTGCCACCGGCAGTTCTTACATAACCGCTCAGACACGTATTGAGTTGGCTAGTGACACCGCATGAGGAGATCAGCGGATTCACGATCGGAACGCCACTGTTAGGGTATAACGTATTGTCACTGGCGCGGCCGCAACCTGCAGCAAGAACTAATGCCCCCGCGAGCGCAGCCAGACCAGAATAGCGAAAATATGAATTACGCATAAATTACTCCTCAACTCTCGCCGGGGGTATTTCATGCTCCATGCCAAACGCAGTTCGGGGGAGATATTCAGAATAACCTCATAATTTCAGCACCATGCAAAAATATTTGGGAGAAGGTGGACACGTAGGATTGTCTAAGAATTGGTCACCCGAGTAGTAATATGTTGATCGCTTTGCGGTTTTCGCGCGGGCGTGCCCCGTTGCTTTTGAATTCGTTTCTCTATATAGATTCAGCCAAAAGGAAACGATCTATGCCCTCTTTTGATATCTCCTCTGAAATGGACTGGCAGGAAGTGGATAACGCCATCAACCAGGCGGGCAAGGAATTGTCCCAACGTTTTGATTTCAAAGGTGTGAAGTCGGAGATCAAGCTGGATCAGAAAGCCAAGACCATCACCCTTTGGTGCAGTGAAGAAGGCAAACTCGATTCCCTCAATGATATTTTACAGAACAAATTGGTGAAGCGCGGGATTTCCCTGCTCTCGCTCGATTATGGAACTCTCGAGTCCGCGTTTGGCGGCAGTGTTCGTCAGGTTGTGACACTTCAAGCGGGTATTTCGAAAGAAAAAGCCAAAGAAATTATTGCCGCTCTCAAAGAGAGCCGCCTCAAAGTTCAGGCACAAATTCAAGACGAGCAGGTCCGGGTCACCGGGAAAAACCGCGATGACCTGCAGTCCGCGATTGCCGTTTTGAAAGAGAAGCAGGATGGCCTGAAGGTACCGATGCAGTTCGGTAATTTCAGGGAATAGCTCAAATGAGCAGTACCCAAAACAAGAACCAGGTTTACTTCGTCAGCCTGGGCTGTCCCAAAAATCTGGTGGATTCCCAAGTCATGCTGGGGCTTCTCAAAAAAGAGCAGTACGAGGTCACCGAGGATGCAGCAAAGGCTGACGTCATCATCGTGAACACCTGCTCCTTCATAGAGGCCTCCAAAGAGGAATCCATTTCCACCATTCTGGATCTCGCCCAGATGAAGAACTCCGGCCGCTGCAAGGTCCTGGTAGCTTCGGGTTGTCTTTCACAGCGTTACTCCGTACAGCTGGAAAAGGAGATGCCCGAAGTCGATCTCTTCGTCGGAACCGGGCAGTACCACCGGATTACCGAGCTCCTCGAAAATCATGGCAAAGCCCTGGAATCCGGAGCGGAACTGTCGAAACGTTCCTATATTGACCAGCCGGCGTTCATTCACACCGAAAAAGATCCCCGAGTCCTCACCGGTCCGAAATACACCGCGTACCTGAAATTATCCGAAGGCTGCAACCGCCGTTGCTCGTTCTGCATTATCCCCAAAATCCGGGGCAACGTCCGCTCCCGTTCAATTTCCTCTCTGGTCGAGGAAACCAAGAGACTGGCCTCCGAAGGGGTACGGGAATTGAATCTCGTCGCGCAGGATCTCACCGAATACGGAATGGAATCCAAGTACCGCGAACGGCTCGAAATGCTCTTGCCGGAATTATGCGCCGTGGAGGGGATTGACTGGATCCGTTTGCATTATGTCTATCCCGATGAATTTTCGGATGAGTTGATTGATATAATCGCCGCCCAGCCCAAGATCGTAAAATATCTGGACATGCCGATCCAGCATACGAATGACAAGGTTTTGAAGCAGATGAACCGGAGATTGACTAAGAGGAAGCTTTTCTCAGTTATCGAGAAGCTGCGGGCAAAAATTCCAGAATTGGCAATTCGTACCTCCATCATTGTTGGATTTCCGGGCGAGACCGAAGAGGAATTCCAGGAACTCTGCACGGACTTGGCCACCCTCGACCTGGATTACGTGGGCTTGTTCAAATATTCCAAAGAAGAGGGCACGCCCGCTGCTGAAATGAGTGAGCAGGTACATCCCGGCACCAAGCGCCGTCGCTTCAAGCAGCTTTCGGAATTGCTGGAACGAAAATCCCTGCACCGCAATCAGCGCTATATCGGCAAGACTGTTTCGGTTCTGATTGAGGGCCCAAGTGAGGAAAGTGATCTGCTCCTGCAAGGACGTATGCCTTCCCAAGCCCAGGAAATAGATGGGCATGTCCTCGTGAATGATCTGGGCGATTTGAACCCTGAGGGACTGGCGCCAGGAATGATTTTGAGCGTTGAAATTACTGAGGTTCTCCCCCACGACCTCATTGGTCGAGCGGTTGACCATGCTCCCTCCTTTATATACTGAATTATCCGCAGCCGCCGCTCAGGCCGGCTTCCCCCTTTTTGGGGCTGTGGACCTGTCGCTTGCCGAGGAAGTTTTAAGCGAGCACTTTTGCCGCTATGAGGAATGGGTGAAGGATGGGAAAGCGGGGGAGATGGGCTACCTCGTACGTGAGCGGGCACGGGCTGTCCGCCGGAATCCCGAATTGCTCCTGCCCGGAGCAAAAGCGGCGGTGTGTTTCGGTCTGCCCTACAATAAGAATCCTCGTGGCGCGCTCGATCCGACGCAGGGCCCCCGTTCAGCCCGGTATCTCGAGGGGCCCGACTACCACAACAAGATCAAAGATCGCCTGAATGCATTGATGAATGCGTTTGTGCATTCGTCGAAAAACGCGGATTTGCATTGGAAAGTATGCGTGGATACTTCCGCGGTTCTGGAGCGTTCCTGGTCTGCGGCGGCGGGTCTCGGGTGGATTGGCAAAAACACACTGCTGATTCATCCATCACTGGGCAGCTACTTTTTTCTCGCAGTTGTATTTCTGAACCAAGAGTTAGGTCAGGCGCCGTCTTTACTTCGCGGTTTTTGTGGCCACTGTACTCGCTGTATCGACGCCTGCCCGACCGGAGCCCTTAGTGAGAAGGGGCTCGATGCCCGGCGCTGCATCAGCTATCTGACGCTTGAGAAACGTGGATCTTTCTCCGACGAAGAGCACGCAAATCTGGCGAAGGCTGGAACCTGGGTTGCCGGTTGTGATCTCTGCCAGGAAGTCTGCCCTTATAATCAAAAGTCTGCGCGCGGTCATAAAAGTCCCATTTCCCCTGCGTCCTGGGCAGAACTCCTGGCGGAATCACCCGAACAGTTTCAAAGGCGAGTGGAGGTTTCGGCGCTGAACCGTATCAAACCGTCGGACTTTGATCGTAATCTGGCTGTGGCTTTAAAGAATGCACTGCCTGCCCTGTCTCCCGGCTCAGGGGTGCACCTGAGAAAACAAATTCAAGAGCGCCTCACATGTTCTTCTCACCCGGAGCTGTGGAAAAAATGTCTGGAATCAGTTTCCGAATCTTAACCCGTAAATTGAAACCGCAAGACTGTTTGCCGTGGGAAACCGCAAAGTGATATTGCGATCGGTTTCAGGAAGATCAATCAGTGCTTCGTAAAGCCAGCCCGAGGAAATCTTCAGAACAGTGTTTCCTTCGTCATCCGATGATAGCTGTCGGCCACGAAACGCCTCGTAGGCAGAAAGCCCATTGATTTGGACCTGGATAATTCCGGTTTCGATGGTTTTTTGCTTGGATCGGGCAATCACCGAAATGCGTTGAGCCGGACTCCGGAAGGAAATCGTGGCTTTTGGATCACTGGTCAACATCAACTCGGCTTCCCTTTTCCACTCGCCGGTATAAACCAGACGGCCTGCGGGTACGGCGTCGGGAACCTCAGTGGCAGATTCTATAATCGTCTTGCTGTTGGTACCGAATTCAATCGAGCCGACGTCGATCCTCCGGTCCTGAATGATTTGCGGATCTGAAAACATGACCGGAAGAAGCGGGAGTCCCGGGTCAACAGTTCTCAGGAGCTTTTGCAGGGTGACTTCACCGTCATGCGCGCAAGTCGGGCCCGAATATTCAAAAAGCAGGCGCCCGCCTTTAAGGCAGACCACCTTCGGGGTTTGGATGGCTCCGAATGCTGCGCCGAGGCTTCCGTCCACATCGATCGCGACGGGAAACGTCAATCCCTGGGCTTGGATCAGAACCTCCTCAATCGCAGTTCGAGTATAGACATTCTGGTAGGGAAATCGCAAAAACAGGAGAAAATTCAGATCATGCGAACCATACCGGTGAAACCACTCCTGGAAAAAACCGAGTGCCGCCTCCCCTGCAAAAGTGGTGGCGTCGATGAAAAGTATGACCCACGTTTTATCAACGAACTTCGGATCCAGGGGATGGGCTGAGACTTTCCCTGCAGAGTGAATCCCAGCCAGCAGGGGCGCGGAGCCAAACCAGTAAGGTGCAAGTTCTTTTTTGGCCAGATCGATGGCTTCTTCCGCGGATAATTTTTTCTCTTTAGGCTTCCAGGCCATTTTTCATCCCCTTCTCGATTCTTTCCTAGGGTTCTCTTTCCAGAGAGAGAAGATCATTGCTCCGACGGCGATGACCGCGCAAGCGCGATGAGCGACATGGAGCGAGGAAATAAAATCCTGACTTGATTTGAAATTCCAGGCGAAAAGTCCCGTCGCCAGCCCGGTTCCGGTAACGAGCCCCAGGTTGCGGATGGTGGCAGAAAAAGCCGAGGCAACACCCAGCTTTTCCGTTGAGACGGCCCCCATGATCGCACTGTTGTTAGGCGACTGAAAAAGCCCGTTGGCCAGCCCGGCAGCCATCAGGAACAGTGAAATGCTCATGGGTCCCGAAGTCGCGGTCAGTCCCGGGCCAATTGTGCCCGACATCGTGAGCAAACCCACTGCGCCCACCAGCGCACCACCGAACGAAAGCCAGCGACTTCCAATCCTGTCGGAGAGACGACCACTGATCGGAGCGACGAAGAAAATCGTAAGAGGAATCACGGTCATGTAAAGGCCGGCTTGATGAGGTGCCAAATGCAGCATTTCTTCAAGATAAAACGGCATCAAAACAAAAATTGAAGAAAAGGAAATGAACATCAACAGACTTGCAACGTTGGCGCTCCAGAAAGTCCTGGATTTCATCAAAGAGAGGTCGAGAACGGGTGCTTTCGCCTCCGCCTCAACCCGCACGAAAATCGCGCCAATAATGAGGGCGGCGGCAGCCATGATCCAGCGCGGAATAGAAATCGGCAGGGTTCCGGAAATGGAAATGTTCGGTGGATCAAAAAGTACAATAACCGAAAGGAGAAACACCGTCTGGAGAAAAGCTCCGGCAAAGTCAAAACTCAGTCGGCCGGGACGGCGCTTTTCGCGTTCAAGATATTTCTGGGCCAGCAGAATGCCCAGGAGTCCGATGGGCAAATTGACGAGGAAGATGCTGCGCCAGCCGAAATGAGAAATCAGAAATCCGCCAACTCCTGGCCCGGAGAGCAGTCCTGTACTGACAACCATGGCCATGGTTCCGAGGGCTGCACCTCTTTCCCGGAACGGAAATGCGGCGGTGATGATTGCCGGACCATTGGCCATCAGCATTGAAACACCCAGTCCCTGGACCACGCGTGCTGCGACAAGTTCCCCGAGACCCGGAGCCAATCCGCAAAGCGCAGAGCCCAGGGTAAAAATGATGAACCCGAATTGAAAAATGGTTTTGCGCCCAAAATAATCGGCCAGACGTCCGAAGGGCAGCAAAAGACAGGTGATTACCAGTAGGTAAACAACGACGACCCACTTGACCTGGTACAAATCGACGCCAAACTCCTTGCTGAGAGTCGGCAGTGCGATATTGACAATGCTAGAGTCCAGCGTGGCCATGAACGTACCGCAACCTACGGCCGCCAAGACCCACCATTTTTTGGCCATTGGAACCTTTCTTCAAAGCTGAAGAAATCAATCTAGCAAGTTTTAATAGCGCGAGCAATCATGTCTGATTGAAGTACTACAATATTTGACGAGCGGCATCTGGTTGGATTCCTCTTCTCGCGCGCCCGGCGGATTTGCTAAAGTCATGAGATGTTATCCACCGAACTCGAAGTGCTTGCCGAGGAACTCCGAATCAAAATCATCGACATGATCGTGGAAGCTGGGTCGGGGCATCCGGGTGGAAGTCTTTCTGCAACTGATATTTTGACAGTACTTTGGTTTGACGAAATGAAGGGCTTGGAAGCCGGCCGCCTTTCTCCTGATCGTGACCGGTTCATTCTCTCAAAGGGCCATGCGGTTCCCGCTCTATATGCGATTTTGGCCCAAAAGGGTTTTATTCCCGAAGAAGAGCTGAAGACTCTCCGGAAAATCGGGAGCCGGTTGCAAGGTCATCCGGACCGGGTCCGTCTGCCACTTGTGGAGACTTCAACGGGTTCCCTGGGTCAGGGTCTTTCGGTTGCGCAAGGCTTGGCTCTCGGTCTTCGAAGTGCGAAAAAGAAATCCCGCGTTTACTGCATGGTCGGGGATGGTGAAACCGAAGAGGGGCAGATCTGGGAAGCCGCGATGTCGGCACCGAAATTCAAATTATCCAATCTTTGTGTCATTCAAGACAACAACAAGGGGCAGATCGACGGCCCCGTCGCGCAGGTCATGCCTTTGGAACCGATTGGCGATAAATGGCGGGCTTTCGGATGGCATGTCATCGAAATCGATGGCCATGATATTCGGCAAATTTCAGCTGCTTTCGCCGAAGCGCGGTGCTTGGATGAATCCGGGGGGGCGCAGCCGGTTTTCATTCTTGCACAAACGATAAAAGGTAAGGGCGTTTCCTATATGGAACACAAGATTGACTGGCACGGGGCCGCACCCAAAGCAGAAGAAGCAAAGACCGCCAGACAGGAAATTCTGAATCGTCTGAAGGAAAAACGAGGCTCCCATGCCTGAACTTAAACCGAAGTCCACCCGGCAGGCCTTTGGCGAGGCGCTGGCCACCCTCGCAGAAGCTCACCCAGAAATTGTTGTACTGGATGCGGATCTTTCGAAATCAACGAAGACCGATATTTTCGCCAGAAAATTTCCGGAGCGCTTCTTTGAAATGGGAATTGCCGAGGCAAACATGATTGGGACCGCAGCCGGTCTGGCGTTTGCCGGTAAGCTGCCTTTTGCCTGCAGCTTCGGTTGTTTTTTGACTGGACGGTATGACCCGATCCGGATGAGTGTGGTTTACTCGCAGGCCAATGTTCGTCTGGTCGGCACACACGCAGGGGTTGGGATCGGCGATGATGGGCATAGCCAGATGGGAATTGAAGACGTAGCGCTCATGCGGGCTCTGCCGACCATGGGAGTATTTCAGCCGATGGACGCACGGGAGACCGAGTTGCTGATGAACTATCTTGTCAACGACTGGACCGGACCGGCTTATCTGCGGCTCACCCGTCAGAATCTTCCGAATCTTTTTCCGGCAGGAAGCGATTTTGAACCAGGGAAATTGATGAACCTGAATCCGGAAGTCACCGTGGCCGATGTGATCTGCATCGCCTCTGGAGCGACCGTGGCCGAAGCAGTCGGAGCATCACAGCTTCTGCAAGCCAGGGGTGTTGACGTGTCTGTCTGGAATGCCCATTGTCTGAAGCCGTTTGACAGAGAAACTCTGCAGGCAAATCTGGGCAAGGCAAAATTGATCGTGAGCGTAGAGGATCATTCGGTCATTGGAGGCTTGGGGAGTTGCGTAAGCGAGGTCCTCTCTGAGTTGACCCGGCATCCACCCCTGGTTCGACTCGGGATTCAGGATGTATTTGGGGAAAGCGGTGATCCGACTGAATTGTATGATATCCACGGGATCTCAGCGAAATCGATTGCACAGACAGTTCTGGGCAGACTGAAAGAGCACGAATGAAAGCCTGGCGGATTGAAAAACACGGCGGTCCGGAAGTTTTGCAGTGCCTGGATATTCCCCGGCCCGAAGTGAAACCGATGGAAGCCCGCGTGCGTATTCAGGCCGTGGGACTGAACCACCTGGACCTTTGGGTCCGCAAGGGTGTTCCAGGCCACAAATTCCCGCTTCCGATTACACCCGGTTGCGATATCGTCGGGACAATCGAGCAGCTCGGCCCGGGAACCGAAGAGAAACTGTCCAGGGATGGGATCAAAGTAGGGTCGCCTGTGATTGTCAATCCCGGTCATTCCTGCGGGCGTTGCGAAGCCTGCCTTGGCGGTTTTGATCCTCTCTGCCGGTATTACGGAATTTTTGGTGAAACGACGGATGGGGGCTGTGCGGATTACATCTCCGTGCCCGTCGCAAACATCATTCTTCGCCCATCCCGGATTTCTGTTACCGAGGCAGCAGCATTGCCCATTTCCTACCTGACGGCTTGGACGATGCTCACCCGAAAGGCGCAACTGAAGGCAGGTGAGGTCGTTTTGATTCAGGCGGGTGGAAGCGGAGTATCGGTTGCCGCCATCCAAATGGCCAAGCTGCTAGGCGCAACGGTCATAACGACAGTCGGTTCCGAGGAAAAAATAGAAAAAGCAATAAAGCTCGGTGCGGATTTCGTCATCAATTACCGCAAAACACCCTTTCGAGATGAAGTGAAAGCCATTTTGTCCGGAATGGGGAGGAAGGGTTGCGAAGTCGTCCTCGACCATGTGGGTGCGGATACCTTCAGTGAAAGTCTGAAGTGTCTGGGCTGGGGTGGACGTTTGGTCACTTGTGGTGCGACCTCGGGGGCGGAGATTGCCGTCGACTTGAAGGCTGTCTTTTTCAAAAACATCTCAATTCTCGGTTCCACGATGGGCAGCAAGGCGGATATGATCCGTGTTGTTCAGTTGGTGAATGAAGGAAAAGTGAAGGCCGTTGTGGACTCCTCTTGGCCGATGAGCCGGCTTCCCGAAGCTTTCGAACGGTTGGAATCGCGAAGCGCTTTCGGCAGAGTCATTGTCACTTCGGGGTAAAATGGTATTTTTCGGGCATCTCGGTATAGGAAGAGCGATGGTTCGACCCTGGTCGCGGCGATTGCCACTGAGCTGGATACTTGTTGGCGCACTTTTCCCGGATCTGCTGGACAAATCCTTCCACCTTATTCTGCGTATTGCTGATGGAACCAGAACCTTGGGGCATACCGCGGTTCTGCTGGTCGTGCTTTCGTCCATCGCGTGGATCGGGAAATCGAAAGATTTCGTGGCTCTCTGTCTCGGAATCGCCACCCACCTGGTTTTGGATGGTTTGAGTGAGCTGGTACTGAAGGGAGCCGATACGGAGATGCTTACAATTTTTCTCTGGCCCGCGTTGGGTTGGGAGTTTCCGGTCATGCACCGATCAGAACTGAGTGAATACTTTCTGGCCTTCGTGAACCCCTTTTTGATTGGATCCGAAATTCTTGGTCTGGCCCTCCTTATTTGGGAATACAGGGCGCATAACACACAAAGTCAATTAGACAATTTATAATTTTAATTAATAAATTCATATATTTACAAAAACAACCCGCAAGAGAATTCTGTAAATTAGTTTGACGCGTCAAAGTCAATCTCATATAAACGGCTTTTGGTGAATTGAATGACGCTACCTAGCTTACAGTCAACTCAGTGTTTGGCGTGGCTCCTCCTGGGGGTCTTGTCTGTTTCCTTTTGGGGTTGCGGAAAAGGCAACGCCACTCAACTTCCCGGACCTGATGAAAATTACCGGTATGAAGTTCCCACTCAAAACGAAGAGGAAGCTCAGAAGCTGATGCCGCTGAGCCGTGCCAACTGTGTGGATTTGAACGATTGTCCCGAAGCCGTTGGAATGCTGATTGTTGCAACTCCCCGTGCTTTGGGAATGTGTACGGCTTTTCTGGTCGGCTCCGACCAGATCATGACCAATAACCATTGCATAAGAGAATTTATAACCGAACGCAAGAGTTGCTCTGGACTTGTGGAGATCATATTCCCAGAGACTGCAAAAAAACCAGCTGAACGGGCGGGATGTGCTCAAATCCACTATTCCTCTGATTTGGAACGGTTCGAAAATTCGGCAACTCCTGACTATGCTTTGCTTCGGCTCGCGCGGACCGTTTTTCGCAAGCCGCTGCAGATTTCGAACGAGGGAGTTTCAGAAGGCGAGGCCCTGCGGGTTGCGCGCATGAATCCTGTCGCTACAGGGTCTTATTCCCAAGGTGACTTGCAGATGGTCAGTTGTGAGCCTGTTTACAAACCCTGGTTTCTTCCCCAAGCCGATAATCCGTTCAGCCCTTTGCTGGTTTTTGCGGGCTGTGAAATGGTGGGTGCGCATGCGGGTTCCCCCATGCTCGATTCAGACGGCAGGGCGCGGGCCATTGTCCAAGCTCGTTTGCCGAGGACTCCGGAGGCGGCACCTGCCTCTGATCTGCTGGAAAAACCCGAAGCTCTCAGCATTTCTACCAATCTTTCCTGCATGAAGACTGTAGATACGGATGGTTCGAACCTACCCCGCGCTTGCTCCGCTGACCTTTCCCAGGCGACCACTGCCGCACTCAGGGAAAAGCTGATTCCCGCGGCCCGGACGAGCGGGCGTGCCGCTGTGCAGGCGGAAACCAGAAAGTGGTCTGAAAATCAGAAATTTTTCATCGAGTGGATCATTAGGGACGGAGAGGTTCTGAGTTCCGGCGCCCAGCAGCTGAACATTGCTCCTGGATGTTTTCAAGATCCTAAGAGCCATGGCGGCTGGTTGAACAGATACCGCGGTGGCTTGGGTGGTTATAAGAAGGAAGTTTACCTGCAGATGGAAGTTCCAGGCTGGGAGCTTCAGGTCGGCTATAATGGTCGGCAGCAAGCCATTCATAGGGTGCAGATTTCCGACCAACGTTATCCGGGGTTGATGAGTTTCAGTCCTCAGCAGCTCAAGCGCGAAGGAAAGAGCAAAACCCGCATTTTGATTGAGGGTATCGGCGCGGCGCCACCTTTGCTGGACAGAAGCGCCGAGCTGCCTTTCTGCTCCCCTTAACCGGCCCCACTATCGGTGATTCCAATGGCAGGACCCGTTTGCCGGTCCGCAAATTCATATTTTGCCAGCGTCTCGATCGCGGCATGAAACCCGCTCCTGACGTATTCAGATAATTTCTTCGGCGCGAGGGTGAAGGCTTCACCAAAAAACAATGCGGTATCTTTAGGGTTGGGGTGGATGTAAATGGTATCCACATCCAGCCGGTGGTGGAGTTCTGTTTCGAGAATTTCACAGATCCGCTTGCGATGCTCTTCGGCGAATCCCTGGTCTTTGCAGTAATCATGGACAGCATGGATCGCGCTTCGTTGAATTTTTCGATTGAAAATATGGTTATTGATCTTCTGTTCCACCAGCAGATAAATCGATTGAACAGCGATTGCCGGCAAACCGTATTCGGTCAAAGAGCCAATTTCATTGATGAAGTGATAAGGCTGATGAGTATAGCTTGCGATCACCAGATCAGCGCCGGCGTCTCCTGCCACGTGAGTGGAAAGTGTGTCGCGAATCTCCCCGTCCACGTAATACAGAGTCTTGCCGTTTTTGTATTTGATTGGGTAGGGCGCGTAAATCGGGGGAAGTGCGGCACTGCCAGCACAGGCGTGGGATATTCCGATTTCACTTTCATACTGGGAAGTCAAATCGTGGGCCGGGGGCTTTGAATTGTATTTCCCAAACACCACCTTACGTGAATGATTCAGCTGGGTTCCAACCACAAAAAGATCGGCAATATAATCCTGGAAATGGTTCGAAATGAGGACTTCCTCGCGGAGAAATTGCTCGAGCCCGGCGGTTGAGAAAATGCCGGTCGTTTTCATCCAATTCAGATGAACCACTTCTTCCCAGTTCCCTTCGAGCATGCTGCCCATGACTCGACGGAGTCGGGCAACCTGCTGGAAAACTTCACGCGCCAGTCCAGGCCGGATTCTGAGCATTTGGGGGTAGGTCAGGCTCGGAAGCTTGCGCGGAAGCAGGTCCTGCGGATCGGGATTGGTCGGGGCTTCAGCCAGGAATGAATTGAAGATATTCGGCAGAGAATATCCGGCCGCCAGATACGTCGCGATGATCGCGCCCGCGCTGGACCCGACATAAGTCGAAATTTCCATCGGCTTGGGGGTCCGGACAGGTCCACTCTTGGGCATCGAGCCGCCATAAAAGCTGAAACCATGCTCCTGAAGAGCGAGCGCGACTCCCAAATGAAAGGCCCCGGCCTTGGTCGCCCCGCCGCTGCAGACAAATGCGATCTTTCGTTTGGGTCTGATCTGGATTTTGGCGCCCTGCGGCGCAAAATGAGTAGTCATTTTTATCAGATTACTTGAATTTAAAGCTCTAGCAAATACAATCAAGCCTGTCTGAAGTGGAGAGCGGATGCTCGCCACGAAAGGGGAAAATGTCTAACCGTGCGGCATCAGGTGGTTGGGTTTCTTTGATGGACTACGCCAGTCAGAACGGTGTCAGCCTTTCGACTCTGCGTAGATACATCAAGGCGAACAAGATTGAGTATAAAATCGAAAACGGGCGCTACCTTGTATATTCCGGAACCGAAGATATGGCGCCTGTTTCCAAAACGGACGGCGTCCTTCCTTTCTACCAACTGCAAACCGACTTGATGAAGGCGCAAAAAGAAATCGCAGAGCTGAAGACCCTAATCGCATTCTATGAAGAACAGCTGCCCAGGCACAGCCTTGATCAATAAAATATATTTTGCGTTACTGGCTTCCATGGCCGGATCGTCTCTCGCATTCGCGAATGCGGAGCTTGATCGAAGCTATGCTTTGGAAACAGTGGGTATCCTGCGCTCCTGGGACAATGTGGATGGTCTTTTTGTTGATTACGTGAATGGCGCGTACAAAGAATTTTTTTCACATGAGAGTCGGTTCGTTCTTCAGGATATTTCCAAGGCGGATACCGCCCTCAGCCGCACGACACTCCCTTATCAAAAGCTCATTCAGGATCCACAGGTCCTGGGACAGGTGGCGAGGGCAACCCGGTCAGAAAGCTTGATTCGCACAATTATACTCAAGGAAGGTTCGCAGTACCGGTTCACGCTGGAATGGCTGCATTCACCCCAGATGATCAAAATGGCAGAAGATACTTTCATGCTGACGGATCTGGCGGATGTCCAAGGGGCCCTGCAAAAGGCTCTTGCCCGGTTGATTTCAAAAATACCATTTATCGGAAATGTGACCGGTCGTGATTCAGAATCCGTTACGGTCAATATCGGCGATAATGCGAATCTCTTTCAAGGCGACACGCTGGTCATTGGTACGCTGGATGAAGTCAAAAAGCACCCGTTGCTGAAGACAGTGATGGCTTGGAGACTGACCCAGGTAGGCAAAGTGGTCGTGGACACGGTTGAAGACCGGATGGCGTTCGGCCATGTGATTGAAGAGGAAGAGACCCGCAAAGTTGCCCGTTTCCAGAAGGTCATGCAAGTCATTCCTAAACCCGTAGTTATCACAAAACAGGAGCAGGAAGGGGTCACGCCTCTGGAGCAGGTTCCGCCGAAATTGGGCTACGTCGTCGGTGGCCTTGGAATAGGCACGGCTTCAAGAGACTTCCGTGCGGCAGCGGCTGGATTCACAGGCAGCGGAATTTACTTTGGTCCCAAGGCAGAAGCGCAGCTTTGGATTAACCGGGAGTGGTTTACGGAACTGGGCCTGGCGTATGGAATCTGGAATTACAGCCAGAAGTCCACCGGAGAAGATGTTTCTGCTGCTTCGGGAGCTGCTTCGGCTACTCTTTCCTCGTTCAGGTTCAACCTGGGTTATTCGTATTTCCTTACGAACGACTTCTTTGGACCGAAGGGTTCCGTTCGCCTGGGATATGAGGCGACCTCATTTTCTTTCCCTTTGGATAGCACAGCATTATTGGCACCGGTTTCCTTCAAAGGCTTGTTTCTGGGACTCGGGGGGGAGCTTCCTCTTCGCGGAAAATGGGCAGCATTACTCAATCTGAATTTCAGTTTGTTTCCAAGTGCATCACAAACTTCGACGAGTAATATTGCTGCAGCCAGCGCGTCATTCATGAATTTCTCCGTGGGGGCTTCCTATCGTTCTTCACAGCGCCTCAGCTTCCGGGCCAATCTGGACGTAGCAGCCCATGGAGCGGACTTTCCGGAGGGTGCAGTTCTCTCTCAGAAGGTTATTGCGATTACGCCCGCGGTTCTTTATTACTTTTAACCAATTATGGTTTCTTCAAAATTGAGCAATGCCTCACTCACAGCGGTGGCACAGCGTATTCGAGATTTGACGGCACAAATCCATCATCATGATTTTCGTTATTACGTTCTGGATGATCCGGAAATTTCAGACGCCGAGTACGATAAATTGTTCCGTGAGTTGGAAAATCTTGAGAAACAGCACCCCGACTTTCGGCTCAGTGATTCGCCAACCTTCCGGGTCGGTGGCAAAGTCGCGGAAGCTTTTCAAAAATCCAGGCACCGGGTTCCGATGCTTTCGCTGGCGAATGCCCTGAGCGAAGAGGAGTTTCGCGCCTTTGATGTGCGGGCTCACCGTTTCCTTGAGGTGGACCCCGCGAAAAATCTTGAATACTTTGTTGAGCTGAAATTCGACGGCCTTTCGATCAATTTGACGTACGAAGATGGAACCCTGGTTTCTGCGGCTACCCGCGGAGATGGTGAAACCGGTGAAGACGTCACCCAGAACGTCCGGACAATCCGCGCGGTTCCGCTCCGTATTCAAGGGGGCGCCCATTTGCCGAAATTGATCGAGATTCGCGGCGAAGTGATTTTGCCCGTGAAGGATTTTGAAAAGCTGAATCAGGAGCAGGGAAAAAAACGCCAAAAACTGTTTGCCAACCCGCGAAACGCGGCTGCAGGTTCTTTACGGCAGTTGGATCCCGCGATTACCGCTTCGCGCCCGTTGACTCTTTACACCTACGGCTTTGGATACTCGGAAGGTTTGAGTGCCCCCACCATGGCAGCTTATGAGGATCTTCTCGCCTCGTGGGGGTTTCCCGTCGGAAAGTGGAGGACGGTTTGCCATGGTGCGGAGGAGGTGATCAGGTTTTATCGCAAAATTGAAGCCCAACGAGAGGTGCTTCCGTTCGAAATTGATGGGGTGGTCGTAAAATTGAATCGAATTGCGGAGCTGGATCGTGCCGGCTTTATTTCCAGGAGTCCCCGGGGGATGGTGGCGTTTAAATATCCGCCCCGACAGGAAACCACGATCATCGAAGATATCATTGTCCAGGTGGGTAGGACCGGTGCTTTGACGCCCGTGGCGATCGTGAGTCCGGTACAGCTCGGTGGTGCTTCGGTCCGGCGTGCGACCCTGCATAATCAAGACGAAATTGATCGCAAGGACATTCGCATCGGCGATCGTGTGGTGATTCAGCGTGCGGGCGACGTGATTCCGGAGGTGGTGAGTGTTGTCACCGATGTCCGGACCGGAAAAGAAATAAAATTCCGTCTGCCGGTGCATTGTCCGGTCTGTGGTTCCGCTGTCGAAAAAAAACCGGGTGAAGCGGTTTCCAGGTGTGTCAGTCGCAACTGTGTTGCCCAGTTGAAAGAACGGATCCGACATCTCGTTATGATCGACGCCTTGAATGTCGACGGTCTGGGGGAGCGGATTGTTGAGCAACTGGTCGACGCCGGCTTTGTGAAAACGTATGCGGATATTTTTGATCTCAAGAAGGAGCAGCTTCTTGAGCTCGAGGGTTTCGCCGAAAAATCGAGTGAGAACCTGCTGAAAGCAATCCAAGACGCCCGGCAGCCGGACCTTTATCGTGTAATTTTTGGCCTGGGAATCCGTCATGTCGGCGAAAGTACGGCAAAGCTGCTGGCCCGGCATTTTGCGGAAGTGGAGCCATTATTCACGGCGACAGAGCAGGATCTTCTGCAGGTCGAGGAAGTCGGGCCCGAGGTGGCCAAAAGCCTTATCGAATTTTTTCGCGACCCGGAGCACCGCAAAGAAACAAAAGCTCTTTTGAACCATCTTCAGATCAAGGCACCGGTTCGCGCGGCAGGAGGGAGGCTTGCGGGTAAAACATTTGTTCTCACAGGAACTTTTCCAACGCTCGCCCGCAGCGAGGCGACGCAGCTGATCGAAGCCGAGGGTGGCAAGGTTTCCTCGAGTGTTTCAAAAAAGACGGATTACGTTGTTGCCGGTGAGGAGGCGGGCAGCAAACTGGACCGCGCGCGCGACTTGGGCGTGCCGGTGTTCGATGAGGCTGCACTTTTAAAGATGCTCGGCAAATGATCGAATTCAGGTTGTGACTCTCGCGCGGACTTAGCGGCGGGTGGGAATGGCGCGCTTGAGTTTGCCGGACTCGAGATCCCTCATCCACTTTTCCCACTTGTCACGCTGGGAAATATAGCGGGCATGAATCGTATTGTACCGAAACTGGAGGTTCGAGCCGACCTTCGGCATCATGGAAACCGTATTGATCAGCTGGTCCAGCATCTTACGCCTTTCGAGCGGCGGGTGCTTCTCCAGGCCGTGGATGTACTGACCGTAAAGCGAGTCCACCTGATCAATGAGCGGATCGATCCTGTTGAGATAATCTTCCGTCTGTTCCGCCGGAGGCCGCACGGATTCAACGCCCATCTTCTTTTTTTTTGCGAGATCTTCCTGTTCGATCTCGTCTTCTCGTTCCCTGCGTCTGCGGATCTTGTCCTCGTCGTCTTCAGCCATAGTACAAGTGTAACAGAGATTATGGAAAAATTCGCGGGAGCTCGCCAATTCTTTCGAGTGGAATCAATCGGATCTGCGATTTGTTTTTGACTCTTTCGATGGAAGCCCGCGGGAGTATGGCGACTTTAAAGCCAAGCTTGGCGGCTTCCTGCACCCGGACTTCAGGCGAGGAGATTCGACGCACTTCGCCGGTCAGGCCCAGTTCGCCCAGAAAGACCCAATCCGCTGGGATCGGACGCTCTGCATAGCTGGACCAGATTGCCGCGGCTGCCCCAAGATCGCAGGCCGGCTCTGTTAATTTCAGCCCTCCTGCGACATTGAAGAAAAGATCTCGTTCGGCCAGTTGCAAGCGCATGTGCTTTTCCAGGATTGCCGCCAGCAGCGAAAGGCGCGCCGAATCCATTCCTACTGCAGTACGACGGGGCATGGATAAGCCGGAGTGAGTCACTAGTCCCTGGAGTTCCACCAGAATCGTGCGGGAACCCTCGAGAGAAGCACAAACGGCTGTTCCGCTGACAGGGTCTTTCCGCTCACTTAGAAATAAAGAAGAAGGATTGGAAACCTCTCTCAATCCATCCCCATCCATTTCGAAAACCCCGAGCTCACGGGTACTGCCGAAGCGATTTTTAACGGTGCGAAGAAGGCGATACGTCTGTCCCGCTTCGGCTTCGAAATACAGCACGGTATCAACCATGTGTTCCACTGCTTTGGGGCCAGCGATGTTTCCATCTTTTGTCACGTGACCAACCAGCCAGACCGCGATTCTTGCGGACTTCGCAAGGCTCATCAACCGCATCGCAATTTCCCGGACCTGACTGACGCTGCCGGGGGCGGATTCCAGAGAGCCGCTGGAAAAAGTCTGGAGCGAGTCCATCACGATGATGTGCGGTTTCAATTCTTTGATGGTCGTGAAAACGCGTTCCAAAAGGGTTTCGGCAGCCAGGAAGATCTGACCATTGCCCGCCACACCCAGACGATGAGCGCGCCCTCGTATCTGATCGATGGATTCTTCGCCGCTCACATAAAGAATACGAGTGTCAGGATTCTTCTCGCGGACACCCTTGGCCATTTGCAGAAGCAGAGTGCTTTTCCCGATTCCGGGATCACCTCCGAGCAGGACGAATCCATCAGGAACCATTCCTCCGCCCAGAACCCGGTTCAGCTCGTCCACTCCGGTGTCGAAGCGCTGAAGGTGTTGTACGGATGCCGCGTCCTCGGCTTCACCCTCTTCCTGTTCGAGAGGAACCCAGTCTTTTCCGGAACCGGTGACCAGAGCGCCGTGTATCCCAGCCATTTCGAGGGCGGTCGAGCGCCGCGAGTCCGGTTCGGCTTCGGGTTTTTCTTCGACAAAGCTGCTCCAGGCCTCACAGCTCGGACAGCGCCCCAGCCATTGTGGCGACATATGGCCGCACGACTGGCAGCTATAACGGATTTTTACTTTCATACTTTTGCTGTACAGCGCGCGACCGCGCTCCGCCAGCGTTTGATTGCTTCAACACGTTGAGAATCTGTGATTCCCGGTCTGAACATCCGGTCCTGTCTCCAGGTTTTTTCGATGTCTGCGAAGTCGGTCCAAATTCCCGCACCCAGACCCGCCGCAAAAATCGCTCCAAGGCTGGTGGTTTCCAGGTATTCCGGACGCTTCAGCTCAATTCCGAGGACATCTGCCTGAAACTGCATCAGCAGATTATTGGCGGCAGCTCCGCCGTCTACATTGAGCCCGGCCAGCGGCTTTCCGAGATCTTTCTGCATTGCCTCAAGTATGTCGACATTCTGAAACGCGATTCCTTCCAGTACGGCGCGTGCCATGTGGGCACGGGTAGTTCCCCGGGTCAGCCCGGTAAACATGCCGGTTGCGTTGGGGTCCCAGTGGGGGGCGCCAAGACCGACGAGTGCCGGAACAAAGACCACACCATCGGCTGAGGGTACAGAACCAGCCAGAGCTTCAATTTCAGCTGCGGAGTTGATGAATTTCAAACCATCCCGAAGCCACTGAACCGCTGCGCCGGCGATGAATGTACTTCCCTCCAGGGCGTAAGTGTACTTATCGGGGCTGCGGGCCCACGCGACGGTTGAAAGCAGGCGATGCGTGCTTTTGGCGGGCTTGTGACCTGTGTTCATCAAAAGAAAAGCGCCTGTCCCATAAGTGCATTTGGCCATTCCCTCTTTCACGCAAGCCTGTCCGAGCAGTGCGGCCTGCTGGTCTCCAAGAATTCCGGTAATCGGGATGCCATTGGGGAGACCGGCGAATTTTTCAGTCACTGCAAAAAGGCCAGTGGAAGGACAAAGCTCAGGCCAGATATCAAGCGGGACTTCGAGGGCTTCACAGAGTTCCGGGTCCCATTTGTGTTTGGTTAGGTGAAACGCGAGCGTGCGGGAGGCATTGCTGGGTTCAGTGGAATGAACTGCTCCACCGGAAATCCGGGAGAGAAGAAAGCTGTCGATCGTACCGATCGCGAGCCGACCGTCTTTTTGCGCCTTGGCAACGGCCGGCCAGTTTTTCAGAGCCCACGAAACTTTCGTTCCCGAAAAGTAGGGGTCAACGAGCAATCCCGTCCTCTCCTGGAAGAAAGACTCTCCATGCTTATCCCGGAGTTGCTGGCAAAACTCAGCGGTTCTGCGGTCCTGCCATACAATGGCATGGGCCAGGGCCTCCCCGGATTTTTTATCCCAGAAGCAGACAGTCTCGCGTTGGTTGGTGATCCCGATCGCCTGGATCTTGCGCACATCTGCGTGCTTGGTCACTTCGCGTACCGTTTGAACGACGGTCGTCCAGATATCCTCGAGATCGTGTTCAACCCATCCCGGTTGTGGGAAGTGCTGGTCAAAATCCGAGCTGGCTTCGGCCAGTGGGTTCAGCGAGGTATCCATCAAGACTGCTGTTGTTCCGGTCGTGCCCTGGTCAATCGCGAGAATCGTGTTCATTTGGAAATTATTACCCTTTTGAGAGTGGTGGATCAACGCCAAGTCACCGGTTGACCATAAAAACCTGATTATTCAAGTACTTGAATGGTGATTCGGGGGCGCCACAGATATTGATATTCAACCATATTAGTGCTACCCACAAAGAACATCCAACAAAGGAAATCCATTATGGAAAACAAACTTCCCGCTGTGGAAATTTCGCTCAATGAATGCAAGGGTTGTGCACTCTGCATCGAGAGCTGTCCGCAGACAGTCCTTTCGCTTTCTGCTCCCTTCAATAAGCTCGGTTATCAATACGCGATATACGCGGGCTCCGGGTGTACGGGCTGCGATGCCTGCTATTACGCTTGTCCAGAGCCGGGTGCGATCACGATCATCAAGCAAAAGAAAGTGAAGATGTAAGATGAAAAAAGAACTCATCAAAGGCAATGAAGCCGTTATCAAGGGCGCCATTCTTTCCGGCTGCACTCATTTCTTCGGCTATCCGATCACACCCGCGAGCGAGATCGCCCAGGCTGCTGCGCATTATCTGCCGCTGACTGGCAGGACCTTCATCCAGGCTGAAAGTGAAATTGCCGCGATCAACATGGTTTACGGCGCCGCTTCAGCGGGTGTCCGCACCATGACTGCTTCCAGCGGTCCGGGTTTGAGTTTGAAGCAGGAAGGGATCAGTTATCTGGCAGGTGCGGAGCTTCCCGCTGTAATCGTGGATGTGATGCGAGCAGGACCCGGGCTTGGAAATATTTTTCCGGAACAGAGCGACTACAATCAGATGGTCAAGGGTGGCGGTCACGGCGACTACAAAAATGTCGTGCTTGCGCCGAACTGCGCACAGGAAATGTGCGATATGACTATGCAGGCTTTTGAGCTCGCGGATCAGTACCGTGTGACGGTCGTGGTGCTGACGGATGGCAATATCGGTCAGACGATGGAGCCCGTCGAATTTCCGGAAGAAGTAAAAAAAGCGCCTTTCAAGGAATGGTCGGTTCAGGGTGATGCGAAAACTCGTAAAAATCTGATCACTTCAATTTATATGAGTACGGATGCTCTTTCTAAGTTGAATATCCGACTGCAGAAAAAATATGCCGAGATCGAAGCCAAAGAGCAGATGTGGGAAGACTTTCTCATTGATGGAGCTGAGATGGTCGTTGTGGCTTACGGTATCATGAGCCGTATCTCACAGAATGCGATTGAAGAGCTTCGCGCCAAAGGACTTAAGGTCGGAATGATGAGGCCGAAGACCCTCTTTCCTTTTCCCAAAAAACGGCTTCAGGAACTTGCGAAAACGGCCAAGACTTTTTTTGTCACAGAAATGTGTGCCGGTCAGATGATTGATGACGTGAAGCTTGCAATTGAGCACAGGAGACCGGTTGAGTTTTATGGCTGTTACGGCGGCCGGACCCCGGCAGTTGAAGAACTCAAGGAGGCGATCGAGCTCGCCTATAAAAAGATGGTTAGGTAGGGAAAATCATGGAAAAAATGGAAACAGTCGTTAAAGGTAAACCCGAAGCTCTCTGTGCCACCTTCGATCGCAAAGAGGGAAGTGATAAACAGACTACTCATTATTGCCCGGGCTGCGGCCACGGTCGCGTGCACAAACTCATCGCCGAGGCGCTCTCAGACATGGGTTTGGGTGACAAAACGGTTTTCATTTCCCCGGTCGGTTGTTCTGTTTTCGCTTACTATTACATGAATACCGGAAACGTTCAGGCGCCGCATGGTCGCGCTCCGGCCGTGGCTACGGGTGTTTCACGTGCTAATCCCAACAGTATTGTGATCAGCTATCAAGGTGACGGCGACCTGGCTGCGATCGGCACCGCAGAGATTCTTCATGCGGCGAATCGCGGTGAGCATTTGAGCGTATTTTTCATCAATAACGCCATCTATGGCATGACCGGTGGCCAGATGGCTCCGACGACCTTGCTCGGCCAGAAGACCCAGACCACGCCGCGCGGACGTTCGGCCATGAACGAGGGGCATCCGATCCGCATGGCTGAGATCATAGCCACACTTGAAGCGCCGATTTATGTCGAGCGCACATCCTGTACCGATACCAAAGGCATTATGAAAACGCGCAAAGCGATTCGTAAAGCCATCAAACTGCAGTCTGAGAAAAAAGGTTTCACTTTCGTTGAAATTCTGACCGCCTGCCCGACGGGCTGGAAGAAAACACCCTCTGATTCCATCAAATGGATTCAGAATGAACTTGAGCCATACTTCAAGCCAGGGGTTTACAAAGACGTTTCCGACAAAGCCGAGCCCCTGCATCGGCCGGAGATGATCATGGACAGCGAAGAAATATTCAAATCACTGGGTCTGAAAAAAGGAAAAACTCCGAGTTCTTCGGCGGCGGCAGTGGAAGAGAAGCGGATCAAGATTGCCGGCTTCGGCGGCCAGGGGGCGCTGACTGCAGGCGTGATGATGGCGACCGCCGGCATGAACGAGGGTTTGAATGTTTCCTGGATTCCCTCTTATGGTCCTGAAATGCGCGGCGGAACGGCAAATTGTTCCGTAATTGTTTCCTCCAAGCGCATTGGCAATCCTCTGGTCAGAAATCCGAACATTCTGATTGCCATGAACGGTCCGTCTCTGGATGCTTTCGAGAACGATGTGGTTCAGGGTGGGACGATTGTCGTGAACAGCTCTCTGATTGAACGTAAATTGAGTCGCAGTGATGTCAAGGCGGTCTATGTTCCTTTGACTGATATTGCGGCGAAAGTAGGGCTCAAGGCAGCGGCCAATTCCGTGGCTTTGGGTGTGTTTCTCGGACTTGAGAATATCTTCAGCCGCGAGGGTATTTACGAAGTATTGAAAACTTCGCTTAAGAAGAAAGATGCTCTCGAAATCAACATCAAGGCAGTGAATGCCGGATTTGAATTCGCCAAAACTTTGTAAGACGCCGATATTTCCCAGAAGCGCTGTCGGGATACGGAAAACCCAAACCGAAGCGTTTTACGGCCCTAAGCCATTGCGGGAGTGTTCCGCGATACTGAGGATTCTATGACTTTATCCGAACTTTCGATCCGTAGACCTGTCTTCGCCTGGATGTTGATGGCGGGTCTAATTATCTTTGGCTGGATTTCCTTCACGAGAATGGGAATCAGCATGATGCCGGATGTCGACTTCGCCGTGGTGTCAGTTTCTGTTGGCTACGAGGGCGCCGCGCCCGAGGTGGTGGAGTCGAGTGTTGTTGACATACTTGAAGACGCGGTAACAAGCGTTCAGGGAGTCAAATCCATCTCGTCTTATTCGCGGTACGGAAGCGCTTCTCTCACGGTTGAGTTTGAACTCGGTCGCAACATCGACTCGGCCCTGCAGGAAGTTCAAACGAAAATTGCCCAGGCGCAACGAATGTTGCCGAAGGAAATCGACACCCCGATCATCACAAAGAGCAATCCCGAAGACCAACCGATCCTTTGGATGAGTCTGAGCAGCACCCGTCACTCCACGGTAGAGCTGATGAAGTACACCCGTGACCAGATCAAAGATAAGTTTACAACAGTGCCGGGGGCCGGAGAGGTATTCCTGGGTGGTTATGTAGAGCCAAACCTCAGAATTTGGATTTCGAACAAAGACCTGAACAAATTTGATCTTGCGGTAGGCGATGTGCTGACGACCATACAAAACGAACATTCCGAGCTCCCGGCCGGACAAATCGAGACCGGACGGCGCGAAGTGGATGTTCGCACCATGGGCGAGGCGCGCTCCATTCAGGAATTTTCGGATATCGTAATCAATCAACGGGGTGGTGCGCCGAATTATCGCCCGATTTACCTCAAGCAAATCGCCAGAGTGGAGGAAGGAACCGCTGAGGTCAGGCGGCTGTCGCGTTTCAAGGGAACACCGGCTGTGGGTCTGGGAATCCGGAAGCAGCGGGGATCCAACGCCGTTGAAGTTGCCAAAGCTGTAAAAATCAGATTGGGAGAGGTCCAGAAGAATTTACCTGAAGGCATGACCCTCAACGTTAATTTCGATACGACGAAGTTTATTGAGGAAGCCGTCGGTGAATTGAATTTTACCCTGATCCTGTCAGCCATCCTGACTGGCTTTGTTTGCTGGCTCTTTCTCGGTTCCTGGTCGTCAACGTTCAACGTTCTTCTTGCGATTCCGACGTCCATCATCGGTGCATTCATCTTTCTTTATTTTGCCGGCTTTACGCTGAACACGTTTACTCTATTGGGCCTGAGCCTTGCGATCGGCGTTGTCGTTGACGACGCAATCATGGTTCTTGAGAATATTGTTCGCCACCGGGAGCTCGGGCAATCGCGTTTTAAAGCGGCGCTGACCGGCTCCAGGGAAATCACGTTTGCGGCAGTCGCCGCCACTATCGCCATTGTTGCCATTTTTCTTCCCGTCGCCTTTATGCGAGGGGTTATTGGAAAGTTCTTTTTTCAGTTCGGCGTTACCATGACCGTGACGGTCATGCTCTCGTTGCTTGAGGCGCTGACTCTCACTCCGATGCGCTGTTCTCAGTTTGTGGATAGTGGTGAGCACACGACCTGGATCGGCAAAAAGACGAGCCGTGTACTCAAAACAGTCACGGCTCTTTACAAGTCTCTGCTGGCAGTAGCCCTTGATCACCGCTGGAAAGTGATTTTAGCCTCGCTGGTTTTTTTCGCGGTGTCGTTTTGGACTGTGACCAAACTGAATAAGGAATTCGTTCCGGCACAGGACCAGAGTCTTTTCATGATTCGGTTTCAGGCCCCGGTGGACTCCTCCTTGGCTTATACCGATTCGAAGTTCAAGGAAATCGAGGCTTATCTTGCAACCCGCCCCGAAGTGGAAAAATATTTTGGCGCAATCGGAGGAATGGGCGGAGCCGGTGATGTGAGTTCCGGCATGGCCTTTGTGACCCTGATTCCGAAAAACAAAAGAAAGGTCACACAGCAGCAATTTATGGAGATCGCGCGCAAAGACCTCGCCGGGGTGAAAGATGTGAAGATCTTCATGCAGGATCTTTCGAAAGCCGGATTTTCCTCCTCCCGCGGCTTCCCCGTTGAGTTCACGATTCGGGGGCCGGATTGGGACAAGCTGGCTGAAAGTTCAAAAAATATCATAGCAGAACTTGAGAAGACCGGGATGCTTACGGATCTCGACTCGGATTACAAGCTTGGTAAGCCGGAATTTCGCATTACACCCAATCGCATGAATGCAGCCCTGCGAGGCGTGAGTATCCGGGCCATTTCAGAGACGGTCAATGCGCTGGTGGGAGGCACAGTTCGCGGTAAATATCAGTCCGGCGGTCATCGTTACGATATCCGGGTGCGCCTGCTGCCCGAGGAGCGTGATCGCGCCGAAGCGATCAAGAGTCTCTACGTCCGGAACAATCGCAACGAGCTGGTACAGCTTTCGGAAGTGGTGAAGATAGAAGAACGTGCAAGCCTTCAGCAGATCATCCGCTATGACCGCGAAAGGGCTATCACGGTCTTCGCCAACGTCAAGAATGGGCAGTCGCAGGCCAAGGCTCTCGAAGCAGTGCAAACGATTGGTAAAAAGATTCTTCCGGAGGGCTACCGGGTCGTCATGAGCGGCAGCGCAGAAACAATGAAGCAATCCTTTACTGATCTGACAACCGCGCTGGTTCTTGGTATTCTGGTCGCCTACATGGTTTTGGCTTCACAGTTCAACAGCTTCATCGATCCTTTTACGGTGCTGATGGCTTTGCCTTTCAGTATTTCTGGCGCTTTCGTCGCCCTGTTGCTGACCGGGCAGTCGCTGAATATCTATAGCTTCATCGGCTTGATCCTCCTGATGGGAATTGTGAAAAAGAACTCGATCCTTCTTGTGGAGTTCACCAATCAGAAGAGAGATGGGGGTATTCGGGATGTTCGTGAGGCGTTGCTGGTGGCCTGCCCCATCCGACTTCGGCCAATCATGATGACCTCATTTGCCACAATTGCAGCGGCAATTCCCCCAGCGATGGCTATCGGGCCGGGGGCCGAAACCCGTATTCCGATGTCTGTTGCGGTAATCGGGGGTGTTTTGGTATCAACATTTCTGACGCTTTTTGTGATTCCCTGTGTTTACAGTCTTTTTGCAAAATTTGACCGGCGTTCACGCGGTGTGAACCCCGAAGAAGAGGAATCTCCGGTTGCAGTGGAGCACGTATGAAAAGACAAGCTGTGAGTAGAAAACATTTTTATTTCGGAGCAGCCGGATTCTTGTTCGTCAGTGCTTATGTCTCAGCCGCCGTTCCCACTGCTGTTATGACGATCAAGTTGGCACGAGATGCGGCTTTTGCCTACAATCCGGATCTGCGAAGCACACGGGAACGCCTTGTTGAGTTGAGGGCAGTCAAATCCCAGGCGATCTCTCACTTGTTTCCCAGCATCAGTGCAAGCGGGAATGCCAGCCACCGGAAAGATGCAGCCAACGGTGCTGCGGCTTTCGGCGGAGAACCTTATAACGTCTATCGGTTGGGCGTGGATCTGGCTCAGCCACTTTTTGATGGTGGAGCAAGCTTCGCTGCGCTTTCCCAGGTAAGGAAAGAGCAGGGCATCCGAAACTATGATCTTCAGATTGCCGAGCGTGAACTGACTTTGACCGTTGTTCAGGCTTTTTATACGGTGATCTTGAATGAGCGAACCCTGTTCAATCTCCGGAAAAACTATGAGATTGAGAAAAAGGTCCTTGTGACCGCCCAGGATCGCTACCGGATCGGACGCGGACAATTGCTTGATGTCTTGCAGATCAAAACCCAAATGGCCCTACTTGATCCGAAAATCGCTGAGGCGCAGAAGAATCTTGAGACCTCCGTTGCAACATTTGCCAATCTGACCGGTGTTCAAGGAGGGGGCAGTGTTTCTCTGACTGGTGGGTTGGACTTGCCCTTGGATCAGTTCCAGAAAAGGGCTCCTCAAGCTGTCACGCTTCCTGAGATCGAGCGGATTCATCTTCAGCAGCTCCAGTTTCCGGATATCCGCAAAATCAGTCTCGCCAAGCACTACCCACAGCTGAGCGCCACCGGCAGTTGGGCTCGTTCCGCTTTCGCGAAGCAGGACCTGCTGAATGGTTATTCCAGCGCCTGGTCAGTCGGTTTGCAGCTTTCGGTGCCCCTGTTCAGTGGTCTTTCCTCTTTCTGGGAGCGGGAGCAACTTGCTTCGCAGGAAGCCCAGCTTTCTATTTCGGAATACCGCACGGTAGATGCCAGTGCCTTGAATCAGATTCGTGCGGAAAAGGAACTAACGCTGCGTCGCGAGCTGGTCATGGCCACGAAGAAGGCTACCGAGTATTCAATTGAATCTTTGCGGGAAGCTGAAAAAAATTATCGTTTGCAGACTGCAGATTATCTGAAGCTTCTGCAGGCCCAACAAAATCACCTGGATGCCCAGGCCTCTTTTGATCACGCGAGGTATAACTTCATTGTAGCTGTTGCCAGGTATTTCGCCGCAACTGGGCTGCCGTTGGATGAGGTAATTGCTTGGTTAGAAAAGGGAAAGCAGAGTAGTTGACATAACTGCGCGGATTTGATTATGAAGTCATACTGTACGGGAGGCTTTTATGAGTTTTGGTTACGCTAAGTCGTTGTTCCATTTGTCCATTATTGCCTGTCTTGGTCTTGCTGCCTGTGCAGACAAAACGAGCGATCAGTGGCGTGCCGAAGAAGCAGAACGCAAAGCCGCAGAGATCCGGGCTATATCCGGAATTTACCGTGGAAACTTAGTTTCCAAGATAGATGGAGCGGTTATTTCGCCAGTCGAGATCGAACTCCTCCCCGAAACAACAGTTGGAAATTCCCAGGATCAGCTCGGTTCTGAACAGAAGACGACACTTCAGGGGCGAGTCACGGTTTTCTACGGGACTGCGACCCAGCCGCTTCATTTTAATGGTGGGTACTTCGGGCCGAACCCAAAAAGTCCGAGCAATGGCAAGGTGACAGCCTCATCCTCAGTGACCATGAAGAACAAAGAAAAAGTCGATTTCGATATCGATGCGAATATCACTGGAAGCGTGCTGAAGGGTAGCCTCAGTGTCGCAGGTTACATCGAAATGGGCGCGAGCTTTGAACTCGAGAAGAACGGCCCCCTTCCAGCAAGTGATTCATTGATCGGTGGCAAGCCGGGAGAAGCGAGTCCGGGTGTTCCCGCGGGGATCGAAGAATACCTGGGTTCGATCAGTTCAGGTAATGCGAATATCGTCAAAATGAGCATCCTCAACCTTCCACCGAGTGTGGAGGAAGAACTCGTTTACCGGTTCTACCCGAAGCGCGTTGTTGATATCTCGATTGATCAGGGCAGCGCTGGCAGAGGCTATTTTCCTAGTGTCGTCATGGATCTTCGCTCTGGAACGTTTTCGGCCCAGGGAACTTATGCTGCGAATGCAGCAGCGAATCTGGCTTGCCGGAAAACCGGAACTCAGGAATGGACCTGTACTCTGCTCGTAAACGGAGTCCTGAATTACAGTCTGGTCAAATTTGTACCGGCTTCTGCTGCTGATCAGGAGGTTTTCCGTGGTTCACTGGTGAAGCGAGACGGAGAAACTGTCGCTGCAATGGAGGTGGTCCTGCAGCATAAAAATTTGGAAAACCTTCAGGTCCAAGTCACCTTGAAAGACCGAAAGGAAAAGGTCTGGAATTTTTCTGACGTGATCTACAGTCCCAGCGATGGACTTCTTTTCATGTATAAGACCGTCAAGCTTTCCACCGGTGATCGCCTGGAAATAACGATGGACACAAGACTTTCTGACAAAAAAATGACCGGAGTCATGACTGCTGTGGGTTCGAACGGGAGCCGGATCACGGAAACTTTGGGTCATTTTGAACTGGAAATGGACGCAGCCTTCCCGGTGGTGGAGCCACCCCTGGGCAAACCGGAGTTTTCAGCCGGCGCAAAAGAGTTCGTCGGCGAGGTAACCCTTGCTGGCTCAAAGACGCCGACTTCGGTGAAATTCAAATACGAGATCACATCCAGTAGTGCTGAAGAGGCGTTCCTAGACGGCGTTTATCCGATCCGTGCTGCAGAAATCGACATGGAACTCGGAAATATCAAATACGAATTTCCCGGATCCAGGGTGGATACAACCAGTGGAACCATTACTGGAGCGAGTGGCTTCGGGGCGCGTGCCAACGCATTGCAGTGCCGCACCAAAGAGGTCGCAAGTGGAATTCAGGGCTGGGATTGCCTGCTTGCCTCTGCCCAGAGTGAAACGCTTCGTCTGATCCTAAAGCCAAAAGCAGAGAGCCCAGCGGGAGCGCGGTAATTCTATGATGTGCCTGAAAAGAGCATGGTTGTTCGGACTCCTGGTGCTTTCCTCAACTCCGGCACACGCAATTGTGCCGGCGGAGGTCACCACGGTGAATGCCGAAGTCCCGCAGACCCGCATCTCCAGGGCTGATGCCCTGGGTGGTATAGGAACAGCTCGGTCGCAGTTGTCGATTGGTGTTTCGTCGTGGAAACCGGAAGCGATCCTGCTGCCAACTTACCGGGAAGAAGCGGTGACACTTGCACGCGATGGACTTCCGATGAGCTTTGTGCAGAACTGCTTCTCGCTTGGAGCTTATAAAAAAGCAGACCTTACGGGTGTTGTTGGAATGGGCTTTCTTTCTTTGAAGAGGGCCCAATCGAACAACGCTGAGCAGAGCATCGCGCTCATGACCGGAATCCTCGGTGTTGAGCTGGCACCAGCAAACATGGCTTGGTCGTATGGGCGAGCCCATTTCGGTCTCGGAGTACTCCCGATGCTTGCTCTGGCATCACGTTCGTCAGTTTCTGAAAGCACGAGCGCGATGGCCTTTCCTGCGGAAATTTCCACCGGTGTTTTCTTTGGAAGACAGTCCGGTCTGGACCTTTCACTCAGTCGGGTCATCGGCAGGTCGGAAGTGATCCAAACCCAGGGTCTGGCCTTCAGGGCTGCACTGAAATTCGATATCTGAGGCAGGCGGTTTTTGGCATTAAAGGGTTGAGCAGCTTGCGTGAGGAGAACGGTGTCGTGGACCAAAAATATCTCGGATTTCAGTGTATCCATTGCTCACAGGAATTTGAGCCGGCTCGCGTCCGTTATGTTTGCTCGAGTTGCGGTGGAAATCTCCAGATAACCTATGACTATAAAAAAATTCGTAGGGTGCTGACAAAGCAGGCTCTCGCAAAAAATCCAATCACATCAATCTGGCGGTATCTCGATATTCTTCCGGTCAGCGGGAGTTCGGGACTCTCGCCTTTACAGATCGGCTGGACACCGCTCTATCCCTCCGTGCAGGGTGGCTTGGGCGATAAGCTCGGACTCAAGCGTTTGTTCTTCAAAGACGATGGCCGCAATCCGAGTGCCTCATTCAAGGACCGGGCGGGTGCCATAGCCGTAGCCCGGGCATTTGACGTGGGTGAAAATCTGATCACGGGTGCATCAACCGGAAATGCGGCGTCTTCGCTTGCTTGTGTTTCGGTTCCGCTGGGAATGAAGACGATCATTTTCGTCCCGCAAACAGCACCTCAGGCCAAGATCGCACAGCTGCTTGTTTTCGGCGCAACGGTTGTTGCGGTCAAGGGTACTTATGACCAGGCTTTCGATCTCTGTCTTGAGGCCACGCAAGCTTATGGATGGTACAACCGGAATACCGGGTACAACCCGTTTACGCGAGAGGGAAAGAAAACCTGCTCGTTTGAAATAGCCGAGCAGCTGGATTGGGCAGTGCCCGACTTCGTCATTGTTCCGGTAGGTGATGGAAATATTATCAGCGGGGTGTGGAAAGGTTTCAAAGACTTGCATGCGCTCGGGCTGATTGATCGGCTACCAAAATTGCTCGGGGTTCAGGGCGGAGAAAGTGACTCTGTAAAGCGCGCCTTCGAAGGCAACGGTAAAATTGAAGCCGTGAGCGGTGCCACGATTGCAGACAGTATTTCGGTCAGTATTCCTCGAGATGGCGAAGCTGCAGTGCAAGCCCTCAGGGAGTCCGGTGGCCTGGCCATTGGGGTTTCTGATGCCGAGATTCTCACTGGAATGAGACGTTTGGCCAGGGAAGAGGGGGTTTTTGCAGAACCAGCCGCCGCCGCCGCCGTTGCCGGCCTTCTTCAGGCACAGGCACGAGGGGTGTTCCGGACGGAAGACAAGATCGTTACCCTGATCACCGGCAATGGCCTTAAAGACGTGGCAAGCGCAATGAAAGCAGTGGGTCAACCTTTTTCAATTTCACCAACGATGGACGATTTGCGTCAATTAATGCTGCGTTTGGGATTAGATTCCGCGACCAAATAGTCCGATCTTGACCTGACGGCAGCTCCTCTATAGCTTTGCATAATGACCAAAATCAATGAAGCCGTAGTGGAGAATACTGCAAAACGTTGCCGCGAGCGCGGTGTTTTGATTCCGACCTTTTCACAGCAGATGCATCCCGAGCTGGTCCCGCAAAAAGTGAAAAGCAAGCTGCCCGGCATTGGTCTTTGGGATCTGAACCCGTTGAATCTCTTCCGCATCAGCTGGAAAAACGACGTGAAGACCGGTTTGTACGGCGACGTGAATGTGGTTGAAATTCCGCGGGAACTCACAGGCGTGAATGCCCGGATCGTCGGAATGGTCGGAAAATATTTTCCCACCGGTGCCCACAAGGTGGGAGCCGCTTTCGGCTGTTTGGTGCCCCGTCTCGTGACCGGTGAGTTTGATCCGTCCACGCAAAAAGCAGTCTGGCCTTCGACCGGGAATTATTGTCGCGGCGGCGCTTTTGATTGTGCCTTGCTGGATACGACTGCAGTGGCGATCCTTCCCGAGGGAATGAGCAAGGAAAGATTTGAGTGGCTCAAAGAAATCGGAGCTGAAGTAATTGCGACTCCCGGCTGCGAAAGCAACGTCAAGGAAATTTATGACAAGTGCTGGGATATCAAGAAAAACCGCAAAGATTGCGTGATTTTCAATCAGTTTGAAGAATTCGGAAACTCTGCCTGGCATTATCATGTCACCGGGAATGCAGCAGAAGAGGCCTTCAAGAAAGTGAAAGGCACCAACGGTCGTCTTGCCGGATATGTTTCCGCGACAGGCTCGGCCGGAACAATATCTGCCGGTGATTATCTGCGGAAGATTTATCCTTCCGTGAGAGTGGCTGCCACCGAGGCTCTGCAATGTCCCACGCTATTGAGCAACGGGTTCGGTGACCACCGGATCGAGGGAATTGGCGATAAACATATTCCCTGGGTGCACAACGTGCGCAATACCAATGCGGTCATCGCAATTGATGATGAGAGCACGATGCGGATATTGCGTCTTTTCAACGAAGAGGCGGGACGCAAAGTTCTTGCACAGAATGGAATTTCTCCACGCGTGATTGAACTTCTTCCCCTGCTTGGGATATCAGGCATTTGCAATCTCCTGGCTTCCATTAAAATGGCCAAGTACTTTGAATTTGATCAGGACGATGTGATCATCACGATGTTCACGGATTCAGCAGAGATGTATCAGTCCCGTCTGCTGGAGTTGGCATATTCACACGGTCCTTACGGCGAAATACAGGCGGCAATTGATCTCGAACGATACCTTCGCGGTGTTGGTACCGACAACATGAAGGAGCTGGGCTATCAGGATCAGAAGGCCCTGCATAATCTCAAGTACTTCACCTGGGTGGAGCAGCAGGGCAAGACAGCGGAAGAACTCCGGCAGCTTTGGAGTCCCTCTTTCTGGGATGAGAAATTCTCGCAAATGAACGAGTGGGATTCGCTCATTGAAAAATTCAATGAGCGAACCGGAGTGCTGAAAAATCTCTGAGCGACCACGATCAGTTTTGTGATTTAAAGGGCCGCGCGAGGCTTGTTGGCCTGCTGAAGGCTGTTCAGCAATTTCACAGGATTCCCGAAGCGTGCGAGGAAAATCATTGCGGCAATGACAAAGGGTTTATAGCCCGCCTCTTTGTAGGTTTCCACGCGATAGCGATCAAAAACCGAAGCCTGCACTTCGCCTTCCTTGCAGGACACGCCAGAAATATCGGCTGGCAGGCAATGCATGTAAAGTGCTTTGCCGTTCTTGGTCAACTTCATCTTTTCTTCTGTGCATTCCCAGCTTTTGTATTTGGCGTTGTTCGCGAGGCAGGATTTTTCGAGATCCTTGAGTCCTGCGCTGTCGTTGGTGCGCAGGAGTTTGGTCCGCTGTTCCATAACGTGATAAGGTGCCCAGCTCTTGGGATAAACGATATCTGCGTTCTTAAAAGCATCTTCCATTGAATTCACAATCTGGAATTTGCCACCGCTGTTTGCCGCATTCTTGCCGGCGATATCGGCGCAGTCCTGGATCAATGAATAGCCTTCGGGATACGCCAGCGTTACATCCATTCCAAAACGTGTCATTAACCCGATGATCCCCTGGGGTACCGAAAGAGGTTTGCCATAGCTGGGAGAATAGGCCCAAGTCATCGCAATTTTCTTGCCTTTGAGGTTTTCGAGCGAACCAAAATAATTCTGTAAATGCGCCAGGTCCGCCATGGATTGGGTCGGGTGATCGACATCACACTGAAGATTCACAACGGCTGGGCGCTGGTTGAGGACGCCTTCCTTGTAGCCATTTTCGAGTGATTGAGCGACTTCCTTCATATAGGCGTGACCTGCGCCGAGATACATGTCGTCACGGATACCAACGACTTCCGTAAGGAAGGAAATCATATTGGAAGTCTCACGAACCGTCTCACCATGGGCGATCTGCGACTTGCCTTCGTCCAGGTCCTGGACCGTGAGCCCGAGCATGCTGCAGGCCGAGCCAAACGAGAAGCGCGTACGGGTGGAATTATCACGGAATTGCGAAACTGCCAGACCGGTGTCGAAAACTCTCGTTGAGATGTTGCCCTCAAAAAGCGTCTTGAGGGCCTCGACCACCTTCAAGGTGGCCAGAATTTCGTCCTGCGACTTGTCCCAAGTCAGGAGAAAGTCCTTGTTGTATAGATTGAATTTCAGCGATTCGAGTTCGCGAAGGAGTTGGTTGAATTTGTCTTTGTTAAAGTTGCTCATAAATATATTCCTTATCTGGCGGTGACGGTGGTGCCTGCTTCGCCTTTAATTGTTTTTTCGAATAAAGCGGTTTTGGTGATGTAAGCCGTGGAGCCACCACTTTCAAGAAAGCGGATGATGGCCTTCATCTTTGGGCCCATGCTTCCGGCCGGGAAATCCTCGGGGCTGGTTTCAAGGTAATGCTTCGCCTCGGCAAGTGTCAGTTTGCGCAGGTCCCGTTGATCAGGCTTCTTATAATGAAACTTGGCCCCGTCTTCATTGGTGAAGATGGTCAGGCTGACTTCGAGCTCTTCGCCCCGGGCCTTGGCAAACTTGATCAGCATGGCCCCAAGGAGGGCGGACGCCAGATCCTTGTCGATGACCGCCTCGACTCCGGAGAAAATCCTTGCTGGGGCCTGCCCGGTTTTAAAAGGACGCCTAAACACGACATGATGGGCGCATTCGTAAATTTCCTCGTTGTCCACGATTCGAGGTTGGATTTCAACGACGGGAATCCCTCCTCCTCCCACGCTAATGGGGATCATGCCGGAGTGCACCTGTTGATCGACGATTCGAGCCTCAACAATGTCGAAAGGTTCCGGGGAGGGTACGACCCGACGCCAGACTTCGGCTCCGTCTTTATCGGTTCCATAGAGCTTCACATCCCAGCCATCTTTTGCCGACCGTTCCTGGGCCTCTTCCTTGGAATATGTGAGCCCGATGTATTTGGAGGGATTCTTAAAATCAGGATCGTCGTGCTTGACGACTGTCTGGGTTACCGTCTCAGCGACCAGTTTGTGGATACCTCGGGTGGTCAGTTCATTTGAGAGCTGGGCCAGCATGTAGCCCATGGCACCTTGAGTGTCGGCACCGCAGATATCGAGGGGAAGCGGATGGAGGATGGCCCGTGAATACTCAGCCCGCAGCAGAATGTTTCCGACCTGTGGGCCATTGCCATGGGTAAGTACATAAAGGTCATCGGGGTACTGTTCGATGATGTTGGCGATCATCCGGCACGTATCGATCGTTCGCTGCCATTGCAGGTCAATATCCGGATTGATGGACTTGCCGGTTTTGGGATCCTTTAATCCCATCGGTGACACTTCGTTGCCGCCGAGGGAGAAAATACGGAGCTTCTTCTTCATAAAATACCTGCTATTTAGGGCGTTGTGCGCTGATTCATTTCTAGAATCTAGAAAAGGAATCATTATATTCACTGATTCCGCGGCGGGGCAATAGCCATGTTCCTTGTTCATGAATCAATCATAATAATTTCTTGGCGATCTGATGCGCCGCAATGTGCGCGAATTTGGGCCAAAACAGGCTAAAACTTTGACATGTTTGGATCTCAAGGTATGCTCGTTCGGATCTGGTAAACCCGAACCTGGAGACGTGTTATGGCAAAAAAGAAAATCATCATTTGTGGAGCCGCCGGCAGAGACTTTCACAATTTCAACGTCGTTTATAGAAATAACAACGAATATGAAGTGGTCGCGTTCACGGCAACCCAGATCCCTGATATTGAAGGCCGGATGTATCCCCCAGAACTCGCGGGCTCGCTTTATCCGAACGGGATCCCCATCGTGGATGAATCTGAACTCGTAGCTCTGATCAAAAAGCACCAGGTTCAGGAAGTGGTATTCGCCTATTCTGATGTCACGCATACTCATGTCATGCAGCTCGGCTCTCTTGCTATGGCGGCTGGTGCCACCTACACGTTGCTTTCGCCAGTGCAGACGATGATTCAGTCCACCAAGCCGGTGATTTCCATCTGTGCGGTACGCACGGGTTGTGGCAAATCGCAAACCACGCTTGCGGTCGCACAGATCCTTGAAAAAATGGGCAAGAAAGTCGTATCCATCCGACACCCGATGCCTTACGGAAATCTCGTTGAAATGCGCTGCCAGCGCTTCGCTACCAAAGCCGATCTGGCCCGTTACAAATGCACTATTGAAGAGATGGAAGAGTATGAGCCCCATGTCGAGTCCGGGCGCATCATTTATGCCGGTGTGGATTACGAGGAAATTCTCCGTGCCGCGGAAAAAGAAGCGGACGTCATTCTCTGGGATGGGGGCAATAACGACACGCCCTTTTACAAGTCGGATCTGGAGATCGTCGTGGTCGATCCTCATCGCCCGAATCACGAGCTTCTCTATCATCCTGGAATGACCAATTTTGTTCGCGCGGATGTGCTCGTGATCAACAAGATGGATAGCGCCGACAAGAAAAATGTCGCGATGATCGTTGCGAACGCAAAAAAATTCAATCCGAATGCCAAAATCGTGAAGGCCAACTCCAAACTGGATATCGATGAACCGAAGCTCATCAAGGGCAAAAAAGTCCTGGTTGTTGAAGACGGTCCAACCCTGACTCATGGTGAGATGAAGTTCGGAGCGGGCGTGGTTGCCGCAAAGAAGTTCAAAGCGAAGAAGCTGGTCGATCCGCGCCCTTGGGTTGTTGGGACGATTAAGCAGACGTTCAAGAAATATCCGAATATCGGCACCCTGCTTCCAGCGATGGGTTACAGCAGCAAGCAGATCAAAGATCTTGAGACGACCATTAACAAGGTCGTCTGCGACGTCGTGATCAGCGCCACTCCGATTGATCTCAGAAGAATCGTGAACATCAAAAAGCCCACTGTTCGCGTAAAATACTCATTGCAGGAGATCTCCAGGCCGAACCTCAAGCAGATCATTGAAGCTAAGTTGAAATAACAAGGGGGACGAATCATGCCGACAAATCTGAAGGGTCGCAGCTTTCTTACCTTGAAGGACTATTCTCCTTTTGAGATCCGGTATCTGCTGGACCTCTCCCGCGATTTGAAAAATCTCAAGCGTGCCGGCGTTTATCCCAAACGGCTGGCCAATAAAAACATCGCTTTGATCTTCGAAAAAGCTTCCACCCGCACGCGTTGTGCTTTTACGGTGGCCTGCCATGACGAAGGAGCGCATCCTGAGTTCCTGGGCAAGAATGACATTCAAATGGGCAAGAAAGAATCCATTCCGGATACGGCCAGGGTTTTGGGCCGAATGTTTGATGGAATTGAATTTCGCGGTTTTGACCAGAGGGTTGTGGAAGAGCTGGCGAAGTGGTCGGGGGTGCCCGTCTGGAACGGCTTGACGGACGAGGACCATCCAACGCAGGTTCTGGCTGATTTTCTGACGATTGAAGAAAATCTCGGCAATATCAAAGGCAAAAAGCTAGTTTACATTGGTGATGGACGCAATAATGTTTCCAATGCCCTGCTGATCGGGGCTATGAAAATGGGAATGCATTATACAGTCGCCGCGCCTGAGGTACTCCTTCCGACCCGCGAACTGCGGGACTGGGCTGCAAAAGTGGCGAAAGAAACCGGAGCGGTGCTCGAGCTTGAAACGGATCCGCACAAAGCCGTGAAAAATGCCCATGCCATTTACACGGACGTCTGGGTGTCGATGGGTGAAGAGGACAAACCCGGAATCAAAGAGCGAATTGAGTCGCTCAGGCCGTATCAGGTCAACAGCGCGCTCATGGCGTCCACTGGGCGAAGCGATACCATTTTCCTTCATTGTCTACCCGCGCACCACACCAATGGGGTGCATGATATGGAAGTGACAGAGGACGTGATTGAGTCGCCGGCTTCGAAGGTTTTTGATGAAGCCGAAAACCGTTTGCACACAATTAAAGCGGTAATGATTGCGACGCTGACGTGAAAATCGGTGAATCTTAAAAATATCCGCATTATCCTTTTTGACTGGGGTGACACCCTGATGAAGGACTTCGGTTCCTATGGACCGATGTATTCTTGGCCAAAGGTGTTCGTGTACGAAGATGTCGTCGGTACTTTGAAGTAGCTCGCCGAAAGATACCAATTGGGAGTTGCAACGAATGCTAACGAGTCTGGAGCGGATGCGGTTCGCAAGGCGCTTGATCGCGGCGGAATTGGGAAGTATTTCGGACCGATCTATTCATCAGGCGAAGTCGGGTTCCGTAAGCCGCAGCCCGAGTTCTTCGGCTATATTCAGAAAGATCTGAAGTTGAGAGAGGATGCTCTCTGTATGGTCGGGGATAGTTTCATTAACGATGTTGTGCCGTCACTTGGAATTCAGAGTTTCTGGCTCAATCGCGGCAGCGCGGAGGTGCGGCGCGGACAGGGCTACACCACCATCAAGTCACTTGACGAGCTGATCTTTCACTTCAAGTAAAATCCGTCGCGCCGTCGCGGCTTACGACAGGACTTTATTCATTTTGCTGACGATCCAGTCAATCTCATCTTTTTTGATGATGAGCGGCGGCGCGAGACGAATGACCTGATCATGGGTCTCTTTTGCCAGCATGCCTTCATTCATGAGCTTTTCGCAGAAGGGGCGTGCGCGACCGGAGGATTTTTTGATTTCTACGCCGATGAAAAGGCCGCGCCCGCGGATTTCCTGGACGTGCGGAGAGGGAATTTTTTTCAGCTCATTCAGTAGGTAGGTTCCAAGTTCCCGGGAGTTTTCGACGAGCTTTTCGTTCACAATTACATCAAGCGCGGTGCGCGCAACGGCTGCACCCAGGGGATTGCCACCAAAGGTGCTGCCATGGTCGCCCGGATTGAAAACGCCAAGAACGGCTTTCGAAGAAACGACCGCAGAGACGGGATATACACCTCCGCCCAGGGCTTTTCCGATCACAATCATATCGGGTTTGGCGTTCTTCTCGTGCTCATAAGCGAACATTTTTCCGGTACGACCGAGTCCGGTTTGAATTTCGTCCACAATCAGAAGTACGTTATTCTTCGTGCATAATTCGCGAGCGTGGGTCAAATAGCCGTCGCTGGGCATTAAAATACCGGCTTCACCCTGAATGGGTTCCACAAGGAATGCGACGGTGTTGGGGGTGATCGCCTTTTCAAGCTGTGCGGCATCACCGAAATCCACGACTTTGAATCCCGGAGTGAAAGGTCCGAAACCGTCACGGTATTGGTGTTCCGTGGAGCAGCTGACGATAGTAACCGTCCGGCCATGGAAATTGTCGCGACAAATGATGATCTCGGCTTTGTCTTCGGCGACTTTCTTGACCTTGTAACCCCATTTGCGGGCGGTCTTGATCGCAGTTTCGACAGCTTCTGCTCCCGTGTTCATTGGAAGAGCCATTTCCATATTGGAGACTTCGCAAAGCCTTTTGAGCATTGGCCCCATCTGGTCGTTATGAAAAGCGCGGGAGGTGAGGGTGACTTTTCCTGCCTGGTCGATGAGAGTTTTAATAATAGCTGGATGCCGGTGGCCCTGGTTGAGGGCGGAGTATGCACTCAGACAATCCATGTATTTCTTGCCGTCGACATCCCAGACCCAAATGCCTTCGCCGCGTGCAAGCACGATCGGGAGGGGGTGATAATTGTTGGCGCTGAACGTTTCTGTCTGCTGGATAATATCATGAGTATTCATTGGAATTTCCTTGTTGGAAGAACATAACCGGAGAACGCCGAAAAGTGAACACCAGTGGAGCTATATATTGTTGAGGTAAATATCAAAAGTGATCGACTCGGGTTTGTGTAATGACTCTATGCGAAACGAAGGACCTTGAGAGATTTGGTAGCGCCCGGCAAGGAATGGCGTTATTCAATAAGAACAACCTCATTCTTAAACAGACTTGGAGATCCGTATGGCTGTTCAGCAATTGGCAGAAAAGTACCGCAACGATTGTGTGAAGTTTCTCCGTGAGATGATCAAGCTTCCCAGTGAGAGTGCTCAGGAAGGAAAAGTGGCTGAACGCATCGTTGAAGAAATGGAAAAAATCGGGTTTGACAAGGCTTGGACCGATGATTACGGCAATGTCATCGGCCAGATTGGCAACGGACCGATCCGGATTGTTTACGATGGTCACATCGACACGGTGGGAATTGGAAACCGCGCCAACTGGGCGCATGATCCCTACGAAGGAAAAGTCGAAGATGGTTATATCTATGGGCGTGGTGCTTGCGACAATAAGGCTGCGAGCGCGACACAGGTATACGGTGCGAAGCTATTCAAGGAGCTTGGCAAGGATCTTGAGCAGTTCACGATTTTTGTAGTCGGTTCCGTGCAGGAAGAGGATTGCGATGGTCTGGGCTTGCGCCACGCTTTGGAGAAAACTCTCGAGAAAGTTGATTACGTCTGCATGGGTGAGAGCACGGATCTAGATATTTACCGTGGGCATCGTGGTCGCATGGAAATCAATGTCACTGCAAAAGGAAAATCCTGCCACGGCTCAGCTCCGGATCGGGGCGAGAACGCCGTTTATAAGATGACAAAACTGATCACCGAAATTGAGCAGCTGAACACGCGTCTCAAGGACGACCCGTTTCTCGGAAAGGGAACCTGCGCGGTCACGCATATTTCATGCGAAACTCCAAGTCTCTGTGCAGTGCCCGATGGCTGTCGCATTCACATTGATCGGCGCCTGACTCATGGTGAAGACAAGGCCCTTGCTGTCCGACAGATTGAGGAACTCCCGAGCTTCGATAAAGAGTCAATGAAAGTGGAGATTCTGACGTATGATACGCCGTCATATAAAAACAAGGTTCTCGTCACGGAAAAATACTTCCCTACCTGGGTTCTTGCCGAGGAACATCCGCTGGTTCAGGCGGGCGCGAAAGCCGCCGAAAGAGCGCTGGGCCGGAAACCGAAAATTTCACGATGGGTCTTCAGCACGAATGGCATTGCGAGCCGGGGTCAGCTGGGTATTCCGACCATCGGTTTCGGGCCGGCCCGCGAAGAAGACGCGCATTCCGTTAATGATCGGGTAAAAATGGATGACCTGGTGAGCTCGATCGCTTTCTACGCCGCCCTTCCCGCCGCGATTTTGGAAGCGCGCAAACCCACAAAATAGGAATTTGCTATGAGCCGGCTCCTCATTCAGAACGGAACGATTGTTACGGGAGACGACCAGTTTGCTGCGGATGTTTTCGTTATAGGAGAAAAGATCCACGCAATCGGTCCTGAGCTAGGCCGACGATTCGCGGTGCCTCCGGATGAGCTCGTGGATGCGACGGGTTGCTACGTTTTTCCGGGTGGAATTGATGCACATACGCATATGGAGCTTCCACTCAAAACAACCACGTCCAGTGATACTTTTGCGAGTGGAACCGGCGCGGCCCTGATTGGCGGCACAACGACGATTCTTGATTTTGCGAACCAGATTCCTGGGAAAACTCTCAAATCAGCAGTAAAAGACTGGCACGCCAAAGCAAATGGCAAGGCGCTTTGTGATTACGGCTTTCACGTCTCGGTGACCGATTTCAACGAGCGCACCCGGAGGGAAATCGCTGAGTGCGTCGACGAGGGAATTACTTCCTTCAAAACCTTCATGGCATATAAAGGAGCCCTGATGATCGATGATCGTCAGATGCTTGAAATCATGGAGGAGGTGAAAATACAGAAGGGTCTCGTTCTCACCCACGCTGAAAACGGCGACCTCATCGATCACCTGGTTGAAAAGTTCCGCAAAGCCGGAAGTCTGTCTCCCAAATTTCATCCTCTTTCCCGACCTGTCATTGCTGAAGCAGAAGCCTGCTCCCGGATTATTGATCTGGCGCGCTTTGCGGATTGCCCTCTCTATATTGTTCATCTCAGCAGTCAGTCTGGCCTTCAACGTCTGGCGCCTGCTCTCGAAACCGGTACAGAACAGCGGCGTAGTGGAAAGTCAGAAAAACCGCGAGCACCGATCATTGCCGAGACCTGCCCTCAGTATCTGCTTTTGGATGACTCCGTTTATTCCCAGCGGGGTTTTGAAGGTGCAAAGTACGTCTTGAGCCCTCCTCTCCGGAAAGCTTCCGACCAGAAGCATCTTTGGGCGGGACTTGGAAGCGGGATGATCAAAGTCGTCGCGACAGATCATTGCGCGTTCACGTCGGCGCAGCGAAGACTCGGAGTGAAGGATTTCAGCAAGATTCCAAACGGTGTGCCCGGAGTTGAACATCGGATGGAGCTGCTTTACTCAGAAGGTGTGCATAAGGGGCGCCTGTCGCTTCAGCAATTCGTGAATATCACCTCAACGAACCCAGCCCGGATCTTCGGGTTGCATCCTCAAAAAGGTGCAATCCACGCGGGGGCGGATGCCGATCTGGTCGTTTTCGATCCGAACGAAGAACATGTGATTTCCTCGAAAACTCACCACATGAACTGCGACTATTCCGTGTATGAAGGCGTCCCGGTGACCGGGGCCTGCCGAATGACGATTTTGCGTGGAAAGGTCGTTGTCCGGCGCGGAAAGCTTCTTGCCCCGGCCGGCTATGGCAAGTATCTCCCTCGCCAGAAGTTTGAATACTGATCCGACAGCTAGCCCCTGAGGAGTTTCGTTTCCTTCATGGGCAGGGAATAGCGTCTGATTTTGTCAAACTGGGTTAGGGCGTTGGCGACAGCCGCAGCCGTGGGCACCAGGCCGATTTCACCTACGCCTTTAACACCAAACGGCCCATTCGGATCATTCACCTCAATTCCAATCACGGCAACTGGAGGGGTGTCTTTGGCGCGAATGATCCCGCACTTCATCAGTGAGGTATGAACGGGTCTTCCGTTTTCATACGGAAAATCTTCAGTGAGGGCGTAGCCCAAGCCCATGTGAATGGCGCCTTCGATCTGCCCCTCAAAAAGAGTGGGGTTCATTATCTTGCCAGCGTCATGAGCGGCCCAGATCATCTTGATTTTACCGGTTTCGCCGAGTTCCACAACCTGTGCTGCATAACCATAGGAATAGTGAGTGACGGTTTCAATTCCCGGTTTTTCAACTCCAACTTTGGTGGTCCAGTCACAAATCCACTCGCCCAGATATTCTCTACCTACGAGCTCATCCAGCTTATGGGTGGCCAGATCCTTCTTGAGTTCTTTGCTGGCTTGAATGATCGAATGTCCGACAAGTGAGGTGCCGCGCGAAGAGGTGGTCATCCCACAGACGGTATTGTTCCTGGTTTCCACGCAGACTTCAATATGGGCGGGGTTGATGCCGGTTTCTTCAACAAGGCTTTGAATGGCCATCGTGTGCACACCTTGACCCATTTCAGACCAGCCGTGATGAATGACGACGCGATCCAGGCTCTCAATCACAATTTTGCAGCGGCCGATGTCGGGCATTCCACAGCCAATTCCGGTGTTCTTGATACCGGTGGCGATCCCGGCAAATTTCGCCTGATAAAATTTGTCTTTCAGGGCTTCGAGACAGGCGCGAATACCCACCCCGGATTTCATGAGCTGGCCGGTTGCAGTTTTGGTTCCTTCCCGGAGAGCGTTATCCCACCGGAATTGCCAACGATCAAAGCCCCCTTGGGCACAGAGTTCGTCGATACAGGATTCAAGCGCGAAAGCTGCCTGATTGACCCCAAAACCGCGCATGGCTCCGCATGGTACATTATTCGTGTAAACTGAATGCCCTTTGACGTGTACGACCGGAACTGTGTAACCGCCGGTGGCATGCGCCACTGCGCGCTCATTCACTTTCATTCCCACAGAAGCGTAGGCTCCAGTATCCGAAATCATATCCGCTTGCACAACCGTCAGAAGTCCCGTTGAATCGCAACCCACCGTGTAGTTCATTTCGAACGGGTGCCGTTTGGGGTGCATGAGGAGGGATTCTTCACGGCTCAAGCAGAGCATGACAGGCTCTTGGAGGTGCCAGGCGAAGAGTGCCGCATGTCCCTGAACGCTTAAATCCTCTTTGCCGCCGAATCCACCGCCGTTTTGAACTTGAATGACATTGATGCGTTCCTGCGCAAGCCCAAGAATTCGTGCAATCTGCTTCCGGTCTTCATAGGCACCCTGGCTCTGCGAATAGACTTCAAGACCGGCTTGCCCGTCGGGGGATTTCCAGGGCTTTGCAAGGCACGCTTCCACTTCCATGTAGGCGTGTTCAATGCGCTGAGTGGTGTATTTACCGCGTACTACATAAGCCGAATCACGAATGGCGGTTTCGGCGTTTCCGGTTTTAATTTCCGTGAAAGCGAGAATGTTTCCGCCGGCATGAATTTTCGGTGCAGTGGTTTGCATGGCCTGGTGGGGGTCGGTTACGGGCGGGAGTATTTCGTATTCGACTTCGATGAGTTTTACGGCGTCGCGTGCATGGTCTTCGCTATCCGCGACAACGCCGGCTAGAACATCGCCGACATAGCGGGTGACCTCGCCCTCGGCAACCATGAGCGGCCAGTCGTTGATAATCAGCCCGATTACCCGTTCACCTGGAATATCCCTGGAGGTAAAAATGCGTTGTACACCCGGAGCAGCTTGGGCTTTTTCAACTTTGAGCTTGAGAACCTTTGCTCTGGGGTGATCGCTGAAGCGGAGGGCGGAATACTTCATTCCGGGCTCCTTCAGATCCGCAACAAAAGGACGAAATCCCAGAACTGTTTCATGAGCCTGATATTTCGGAAGGCGAGTCCCCGTTTTCCCGCTCACTGCCGGAGAGCTGAGAGGCTTGTTGAGTTTGAGCGAATCCGCTGCCGTGATGATTGAGTCGATGATTTTCGTGTAACCCGTGCACCGGCAGAGATGGGGTTGCAAAGCTTTTGCTGTTTCCTCCCGCGAAGGCGAGGGATTGGTTTTTACCAGGGCATTGGCGCGCATGATGATTCCGGGAGTACAGAACCCGCATTGGATGCCGCCTTTTTGTACGAAGGCTTCCGCGAAAGCGTCCTGGACGTTTTTGGGCAGGCCGTCAGGAGTCAAAACAGATTTCCCTTTAACGTTCCGCATCGGGGTGGTGCAGGAAATCGTGGCTTTATCATCAACATTCACCGTGCAACAGCCACAGGAGCCCTGACCCGAGCAACCATCTTTCACGCTGATGATCCCCGCCTCTTCGCGCAGGTACTTTAGAAGCGTTGTTTCGGGATCCCCGTTGAACTGGAGGGCTTTGCCATTGAGATTGAAATCCATGAGCTTATTCCTTCAAGAGTGCGGCTTCTTCGTGGGTGCGGGCACGCATGACCAGGGCACCGGCAAAACACTGTTTCACGCAAATGGTGCAACCGATACAGCGCGAGGGATCGGTTACGGGGTGATTGTTTTTGTCCAAAGTGACTGCCATATAAGGACAGAAAGTGCAGTTCCCACAGCTCTCACAGAGTTTTGGGTTCACGTCTGAAATCATTTTGGTCGCGCTGAGTTCGCCAAAGCCGGTCACAGGATCGGGGAGTGCCCGTCCGACCAGTTCAGCGATGGACTGGATTCCGAGTGAGTGCAGATAATGACTGAGTCCGGATTCAAGTTCTCGCACCACTTCAATTCCGTACCGGGTTGCAACCGTGCAGACCTGTACGCTTTTTGCTCCAAGTGCCAGGAAGTTCGCAGCAGCCCGGTAATCCATGACACCACCATTTCCTGAAACTGTCAGCCCAAACGGTGCGGCTTCCGAGAGCGCCAGATAACTGATTGGGACGACGCCTTCGCCGCTCATGCCGACAACCACACCCTGATCCCAGCGGGTCACAGAGGGGTCTTTTCTGAATGCCATAACCGGAAAGGAATTGGCGAGCGTGATGCCGGCTTTTTTGCCCGGGTATCTATCAAATACTTCTTTGACCGCGCTCAGAATGGGTCGAAGAGAGGTAACGGCAGAGGTGAGCTTAAAGAGCTTCGGAATCGAGGGATCGCTTTTCTGCATGACCCAATCAATCACTTTGGCGGTCGCCGCGGCACTTTGAGAAACGATCGCGCCTTCGGTTCCATCCCCGCCTTGGGGGCACGAGAGACTGTACTCCACGCCCAGGGCCCCGGCGTGCTCAAGTTTGCGGGTATTGGATTGCCAGACCTTGGCATCCTGTTCATCGTGTCCAGTGACTGGGCCGCCGGTGGAGGCCATCGTCAGCCGATCAGGAAATGCTTTGCGGAGTTGTTCCAGCTCCCGGCAGACGCGATCGAGAGGGTGACCGGAAACATTATCGCAGTTTCCGTGCGTTTTGGCGCCCTCACCGAAGGTCACCATGTACTGGCCAGGGATATGAATCGGGGTATTGTCGAAAGCGGTCTTCATGACTCCGCCAGCCCAGCCGGCTTCATAAGCGTGTTTCATTTGCTCAATTCCGTCGGTCGCCGGTGCGGCGGAAAGAAGGAAGGGACTGTGAATTGGAATCCCAAAGAAATCCGTGCCCAGACTGACGGGCATCGTCCGGATGCCCTGAACAGTCTCGCGGCTCTTGATTCTGCTTCGTGTTCCGGGTGCGGATGTTTTCTTTAGCGCCGTAGCGCCGGTTTGAACTTGCCCAAAAAGAAAATGATCTATTTCCAGGGCGGCGTTTTTACCGGAAGCAGCAGCCTGAACGACGGTTGAGGCCCCCTCCCGGCAATCGCCAGCGACGAAAAATCCTTTTTGCCCGGAATAATCACCCGTAAACTCGCTTCCCACGGCCATGACCACAAGACTGAACCCTGAGCGCGGCACCGAGGTGCCCGACAGGTCTTCGAGTTTCGCGCGGCCATCTTTTCCGGGCTTACCGGGTGCCACTTTCGTCGTCTTGAGGGTTAAAGTATTATTCGCGCCGATTTCAATTTCCTGAAGTCGTGTGCGAGTCGTGATGTCAATGCGCGCGGTGACCAGCATTTCACGCTCAACCGCGGTCAGGGGCATTTCACCGAGCGTGCGTCGCACAAACATTTCGACGTCAGCTCCGAGGGATTGCGCCCGTGTCGCACAGTCCGCTGCAACGGCTCCGCCCCCGATCACAGCGACGCGTTGGCCGGCTTTGAGAAACGTGACATAGGATTCCGGATGCCTCAGAAAATTCAGGGAGGAAACCGCCAGCTCTTCACCGGTAATCCCAAGCAGAGTGGCTTCGGGTTCTCCGACCGCCAGGAGAACAGCATCGTAGCCTTTTTCCAAAAGGGCCTTCGGATTCTCAATCCGCGTTCCGAAGAAAGGAGTGATCTTGCCGTGACTGAGAATGTATTCAATATCCCCTTCAAGGGCTTCCCGGGGGAGGCGGGCTTCCGGGATCATCAGACAGGCTCCGCCGGCTTTCGTTTCTTCGTCGAAAAGATCCACTGCATAACCTTTTCGGGCCAGGGATGCGGCGCCTGCGAGCCCGGCAGGACCGGCGCCAATGACGGCAATCTTTTTACCATTAGGCTGAACCGCTGCAGGGTTGGCTAGAACCTTGAGCTTGCGTGCCTGCTCTAGGATTGAAGCTTGAATTTTGGGAATGTTGACGGCGTAATCAAATTCTTTGCGCGAGCAGGCGTCCATGCAGAAAGTATCCGGGCAGACAATTCCACAGACGTGCCCCAGCGGGTTCTTGCTCAGAATTTCTTCAGCGGCCCGGGCATAGTCGGAGGGCGATTGGAGTTTTGCCGCCATGATGAAGTCAGCTGGTGAACAATGAGAAGGGCAGGCCTCCAGGCAGGGTTTGGCTGCACAAGAAACGCATTTCTCAAGCTCCGCTTTGAGTTGGGCTTCGGAAAAGTGCTCGTAAGTTTTCATAAGAATTGTGAAGAACTATATCGAGGGTTGCGCCAAACCGCAATCAGAAGCGGGCCCAAAGGGAGGCCGCAAGCTGCCGGGAATCGGATGCCAGCTTTGCCTCATCCAGATCGATCATGAGCTTCTTTCTGAGCATCAGGACTCGTCCGGCACAGATGGTGGTGTCGACCTGGGTCTGGGCCAGACCAAAGCAGAAGTGTCCAAGGAAATTGGAAGAATCCAAAGGGGTCGGAGCTTCATAATCGAGCAGGATCAAATCAGCAGCGCCTCCTTCCCTGAGTTGTCCGAGCCCCATATTCCAATAGCGGTCTGCTATGATGGCATTATTGAATAAAACGGCTTCCAGCGGTTCACTGAAGCCCCTGCCCGGGTCCTGCTGACGAAGTTTTTGCGCCCAAACGCCTGAGCGGGCTTCTTCAAACATATTGACCGTCATGGCATCGGTTCCAAGCCCGACAAGTACGCCCATGTTCTTCATTTTGAGGATATCGGCGGTTCCAACAGCATTATTCATATTGGACTGCGGATTGTGAACGACTGCAGTCCCGGTCTGGGCGAGCAACGCCAGTTCGCGGTCATCGACGTGAACGCAGTGAGCGCAAATAGTAGTGGGCCCAAGTACCCCGTGCTCGTGGAATCTTTCGACAACACGCACTCCAAATGTCTTCAGCGCATGTTCCTGATCGCTGGCGGCTTCTGCTGTGTGCACGTGAAATCCGGTGTTCAGTGCCCTGGCTGCTTCAACGGCGCGGGCAAGTGTCTTTTCACCTACGGTGAAAGACGCATGCAGTCCGAAAAGAGCCCGCAGGTGCGAGTCGGCACCCGACTGGGTGCTCTTGATGAATTCAATATTTTCGTTCAGGCCATCGTTTGCCACCTGGTTCCCGTCGCGGTCTGAAACTTCGTAACAGAGACTGGCGCGCAAGCCCGTCTGCTTCACGGCACCCGCAATTGCCTGAAGTGATCCGCGCGCGGCGAAAGGGCTCGCATGATGGTCAATCAGTGTCGTCGTTCCCTTTCGAATCGCATCCACCAGCGGAATCATTGCGCTGACACGGCAATCGTCGAGAGTCAGTTTGCGGTCGAGCCGCCACCAGAGATTATCGAGGACACCCTGAAAATCAGAGGCACTCTCCGCTTTCGTCAGGCCCCGGACCAGGGTGCTGTAAAAATGCATGTGAGCATTGATCAAGCCCGGCATAACGACTTTTCCGGCGGCATCAATTGTCTGATCGACTTGAGTCTGGGCGAGGTCCACATCCGGGCTGATTTTTTTGATCCGATCACCCTCAATCAGAACGGAATGTCGTTCAAGAACCCGGTTTGCAACACGGCCGCTGTTTTGTTCAAGGGTGATGACTGTTCCATTCCTGATCAGTATCCGAAAAGCCTGCGCGTCTTTCACAAAAACCCCTCTGATTTTTTGAGTTGATCGAAATCCGCCAACGTATTCATGTTCATGGCCACCCGAGAATCTCGAACTGGAATGTAGTCTTTTCTTGAAGAGGGAAGGGCATGGATCTGGTAATCCAGTCGCGCCTGGCTCGATTCAGGGGAAAGCTTTCGCAACGAAAGCACGAAATTATGAGAGAGCCATGCCGGATGTCCGTGTTGCTTCGCAAATAGCGGAATACAGGCGTCCAGATGTCGTGTGTCACCTTCAAGTTGCAGGCGTTTCCAGACTTCAGGTTCCGGGGCGGGTACATCAATGGGAAGAATGAAGACGCCAACGTTGGTCCGCAACTTTCCGAGACCGGTCTGCAAGGATGAAAACGGGCCCAGCTCGGGATTGGTATTCACGGCGACTGACAGTTTCATCCCATTCCAATTATAAGAGTGCTCTTCAGCCTTCTTGAGAAAATGAAGCGCCTGGAAATAACTACCGAAATCATGACCCAAAACCACTACGGCTTGTTTTCCGTAAGTTGCGAATTGAATCAGCTGGCGTTCCAGCCAGGTTTCTCCCGCAAAAGAGAGCAGGCCTTTGGGCTCACCCATCCGGGAGGATTTACCACCACAGAGCAGAATCAAGGGAGATTGCCTATTTTCCATAGTGGATTTTCAGAAGTTCGGCGGCGATGCTGATGGAGACTTCCTGGGGTGATTTCCCGCCGATATCAATCCCGACCGGGCACCGAACGGTCTGTATTTGCTCTTCATCAATTCGCTGGGATTTCAGTTTTGCCTGAAAAGATTTCCATTTGTTTCCGCTGCCAATCAGACCGAGGTATCGTCTCTTGAACTTTGAGGGGTCCCGGAGTATTGCCGAAAGAATCTGTAGATCAAGCTCGTGATCATGGGTCATGATCACAACATAGGTTTTTTCTGCCTGAAAATCCGCCTGTTCGAGAAAGGCAGACGGTTTTTCACAGAAGCACTTCACTCCGGCGGGTACAATCGCGGGGGTTGCCCATTCGGGACGTTCGTCAATCAGCGTGACTCGAAAAGGGGTGTCTTGCAGAGTTTTGGCGAGGGCCTGTCCAACATGGCCTCCGCCAAAAAGATAGAGTTCCGGCCCTTGATTTATCACTTCGACCAATAGTTCCACAACGCCTCCACAACATTGTCCGACACTCGCATGCAAAGGGAAATGTAAAGTGCGCGATTTGCCTTCATTCAGGCAGCGAATAGAATCTTCCACTACCTGCTTTTCGAGTTGTCCGCCGCCGATCGTCCCCAAGAAGGTTCCGTTCGCAAGCACCAGCATTTTGGCGCCGGTCTCTCGCGGAGTCGAACCGCTGCAGCGGGTGACCGTCACGACGGCGACAGCCTTACCCTGGTTAATGAGTTCCTGAAGCTTAGCTACCCAGTTCCACATGGCTTTGCTTTTGGCGCGCCAGAATAAGAAAATCTTCCAGCAAGTTGAGGGAAACCCGGAGTCGATACTCGGCTGTCGAGCGAATGTCATCAATCGGGCTGAGTTCGCGAGTCAAAGAGTCCTTGGCTTTTTGGATGGTCTTCAGATCCAAACCGCCGCCTTGGATAATCGCTTCAGTTTGAATGCAGCGGAGCACCGTGGGCGCCACACTACCGAAGACCAGGCGAAGGTTTCCGGGGGAGCAGGGATGAAAGCGTCCTGCAAAACAGATCTTGGAAATAGCCTGGGCTTTACGGGTTCCGACTTTCCGGTAAAAAAAGAAATCATTGGACCCGGTGTCTGCCTGGGTACGGGGCAGTATGATTGCCCGGATCAGTTCATCGGTTGCGAGCTGAGTCTTTTTGTAGCCCTGATGAAATTCTGCGTAGGAAAGCCGTCGAGAGCCGGTGGAGGAAACCAGTTCGATGACCGCATCGTGTGCAATCAATGCCGGCGGGGAATCCGCGGCGGGAGAGGCGTTGGCAATATTCCCCCCAATCGTGGCTCGATTCTGGATCGCTATGGCGCCGATACTTCTTGCGGCTGCGGCAAGCAGGGGGAATTCAGTCTTGAGCAGGTCGTGTTCCAGAATCTGGCGGAACGTGCTGAGCGCGCCAATGGTTATTTCAGCTGGGCTGACGGAAATACCGGTGAGTTCTTTCAAACCTTGCAGATTCAGCAGGTTCCTGTTTTCGAGAACCCCGCTCTCGAGGAGCACCATCAGATCCGTGCCGCCGGCCAGGGGTTTCCATTTTCCGGGCTGCGCTTGAAGAATGCTGAGGGCTTCTGTCAGTGTTTCAGGACTTTTTACTTCATAGGCCGGGACATAGCCTCTCATTGGAGTGCCCCCAATTTCCCGCAAGCGTGCTGAATGGCCTCAAATATTTTGGTGTAGCCCGTGCAGCGACAGATGTTGCCGGCAATGGCTTCACGGATCTCGGCCTCGGTCGGGTTCGGGTTCTTGCCTAAAAGATAGACGGTGGCCATGACCATGCCCGGGGTGCAGATCCCGCACTGCACGCCGCCGAAATCCACAAAAGCTTCCTGCAGGGCAGAAAATTTGTTTTCCCGGATGATTCCTTCGATGGTGATAATGTCCGCGCCGTTGACCTGAACGGCGGGAACAAGGCAGCTGTTGACGAGTTCTCCATTCATCAATACCGAGCAGGCCCCGCATTCTCCTTCGCCGCAACCTTCTTTGGTTCCGGTGAAGTGTTCGTCATCGCGGATCAAGTCAATGAGACGGGTCATTGGGTAAGTCTCAAAAGAACAGGGACGCTGATTGATGCGGCAACTGATCGTTATTTTGGCGGAGTTACTCATTTGACATCGCCCTCATGAGCGTTTCCGGAAGCAGGGGGATTTCTGTCAGAGTCGTGCCCGTTGCAAAGGCAACTGCATTCAGGATTGCCGGAGCCACGCCATCTAGCGGTAATTCTCCAATCCCTTTTGCTCCATGAGGACCATGAGCATAAGGATTTTCGGCAAAAATGACCTGAATCGGGGGAACGTCCTGGGCAGTGGGCACAATGTAATTGGTCATGCGGTTGTTTATCATGCGGCCGTTTTCGAGCCGGACTTCTTCATAAAGAGCGTAGCCGATTCCCTGAGTGACGCCGCCCTCGATCTGCCCGGCTGCCAGGACCGGGTGAATGACTTTGCCGACTTCCTGTGCGGCGACGAAATTATCCACGCGAGCCTCGTAAGTGGTGAGGTCAACGGAAACCTCGGCAGCATAAACGGCCCAGGTGAACGTTCCGTAAGCATCGCCCTGATATTTCGTGTCATCCCACTGGATGTGCCCGGGCTGCTGATATTGCGCGAACGACTTAAGGGGACCGGCGGCTTTGATATAAGACGCGCAGGCGTTCCTAAATTGATCGGAAAAATCCTCGGTGCTGCACTCGGATTTCAAGTGGCCGCTCTGAATCAGTATTTCTTTCAAACCGATCGCGGCAGTTTCAACGAGTTTGCCAACGATCATCGTTGTGCGTGAGGCAACGGTCGGGCCACTGTTCGGAACGATATGTGTATCGGGTTGGGCAACGTCGACCTGGTCGTAATCAATACCAAGGGCATCTGCCGCGAGCTGGGCGAAAACCGTGCGCGCGCCCTGCCCGATTTCGGTACTGGAGGCGAGGACGCGGACGCGGCCAAAAGGAGTCGCTTCCACTGCAACAACGGAGGCGAGATTTTTTTCGCCGGAGCCAGTGAAGCCTGCGCCATGAAGGAAGACGGAAAAGCCGACGCCTTTCTTAATCCTGCTGTTCGGATTGCGATTGTGATCCGCATAGTTCGCTCTTTTCGCGTGGTATCCGAGAGCGTTCAAAGCCGTGCCCATCAGGCCCGGAAGATCCGGGTTCTCGCGCAGCGTCTGCCCGGTCGCGGTCACATGACCCTCCTGCAGAAAATTTCTGGCTCGGAATTCTTCGGGGGTCAGGCCCGCTTGAAGCGCAATCCGATCCATGTGCATCTCCAGGGCAAAGAGACTCTGGGGTGCCCCAAAGCCGCGGAAGGCACCATAAGGAGCCGTATTTGTCGCCAAAGCCTTGGCTGTGATCCGGATATTCGGACAATTGTAGGCGCCGGCCGCGTGAATTGCACCGCGGGACAGGACGACCGGTGACATGGTGGCGTAAGCGCCGCCATCGAGCAGAAATTCTATATCCATCGCAAGTAACTTGCCGTCTTTGGAGAGCGCGGTTTTGTGACGGGTGATGGAGGGGTGGCGCTTTGTCGTACAGGCCATGTCTTCCGCGCGATCATATATGATTTTGACGGGCTTGCCTGATTTCAGCGACAAAAGCGCGGCATGACACGCGATCATGGAAGGATAGTCTTCCTTGCCGCCAAAGCCGCCACCGGTTTCGGTCTGAATCACGCGGACTTTTTCCTTGGGTAAATTGAAAGCCACCATCAAGGCGTGGTGGACATAGTAGGGACATTGCATGGAGCCCCAGACAGTGATTCCTGCCGGCGACACAGAAGCAATCATCCCGTTCGGCTCGATGTAGAGCTGTTCTTGTGCTCCGGTCCGGTACTCTCCTTGGACGACCAGAGCGGCCTCATTCCACAGTGGAGCGATATTGCCTTTTTCGATCACAAAAGATTTCAATATATTGTCTTTGCCCCAGATCACGGTTTTTTGATTCAGCGAATCCTCAATTGAGTGAATCGAGGGGAGTGGATCGATTTCGACTCGGACCTTGCGCCGGGCCTCTTCGAGCAGTTGGCGGTCAGGGTGTGCAAGTAAGAGAATCGCCTCATCGGGGTGTTGAACGTTTTCGGTCGCCAGGCATTGCTGGTCCTGAAGAATATGCGCCACGACGTTGGGACCGGGGAGATCATGCGAGGTGGCAACCGTGATGTCTTTCCACGGCAGGTCGCCCTCGTACGTGATTTTTTGAATTTTACCGCGAGCCACGGAACTTCGAACACTGACTCCGTAAATCATGTTCGGAAAACAAAGATCATCCACGTATTGAGCGCGGCCGGTGACCTTGTCTTTGCCGTCTTTGCGGATGACTGGACGTTTTACTGTCATGTGGTTTAAAAGTCCGAAATTTTGACCGAAATGTCTAATGAAAAGGAAGACTTTCTTGTGTGCAAATTAATATCCGACCAAACAAGTTCGTGACTTTCTCGGGTAGGAGGAGCTTTATGAAAGCATGCTGCGGATCTGATCCGGATTTACTTCCGAAAAGCTCTGAATCACCCGGTGCGCGGAGCGGAGCTTCTCAGCTGGATGAGAGGAGCTGATCGCAATCACCTTCATTTTGGCGGCATGCGCGGCGGCAACCCCTGCGAGCGCGTCTTCAAATACAACACAGGCGGAAGCCTCCAGCCCGAGCTGGGAGGCGGCTTTGATGAAAATTTCCGGATTGGGCTTGCCGTGGACGACATCATCTCCGGAAACAGTGCTGCTAAAGAGTTCGCGGCAGCCCAGTATGTCCTGAGCAACCTCGACATTCGCGCGTGGCCCTGAAGAGCCTATTGCCAGGCGGAAACCGGCTGCATGCAGTGTTTTCATCAGGTGAACCACACCAGGGAGTGGTTTGACGAGTTCAGGCGCAAGTTCGCGGTAAAGAGATTCTTTTTCGAAAGCATAATCATCGATCTGCTGCGGCGTGAGGGAGTCACCCAACCAGAGAGGGAATATCGCCCTGTTGTGCAGACCGAAAATTGTCCTGAAGAATTCCATTGTAAAAGGGATGCCCCGACGGGCGCCAAAAGTTTTGAAGGCCTTGAAATGTGCTTCGGTCGAATCCACCAGCACGCCGTCCATGTCGAAAATCACGCCTAATTGCCCGGCGCCTTTGGGAGAGCTCATAAACCTGTCTTAACGGGGTACTGCAGAAAGCGAAAGGGGTTTTTGACGAGCGGACCGCTCGACGTTATGATGGCAGACATATGGCGCATATTCAGCTTGAAAAAAGTGAGAAGTATCAACGCGTATTGGTCTGCGGCTCGCCCGAGCGTGCCGAGAAAATGTCGAAGCTCCTTGAGAATGCGAAACCGGTCGCGAAAAACCGGGAGTACCATTCCTATCTTGGTGGTCATCGCGGCAAGGATATTCTCATCATGTCTCATGGAGTGGGTGCGAGTGGAGCGGCGATCTGCTTTCAGGAATTGATTGATGTGGGTGCCAAAGTGATGATTCGCGTGGGAACCGCGGGCGGCCTTTATGACGAGACCCAGATCGGTGACATTGTCGTCGCAACATCCGCGGTTCGGAAAGACGGTGTTTCACTTCAGATGCTTCCACCGGAATTTCCCGCAGTGGGCGATCTGGAAATTTCGCGTTCGTTGATTGAGGGCCTGCGGTCGCAGGGTTGGGCGGGGAAAGCCGGAACCGTCGTAACGAGCGATCTTTTCTATCCCGGTTTGATCGACAATCAGCTCGAACTCTACTCCAGAGCGGGCGCGGTAGCAGTTGAAATGGAAATCTCGGTCCTCTATATCATTTCACAATTGAGACGGGTCAAGGCGGGGGCTCTTCTCGTTCTGGATGGAAATCCATTGAAGTGGAAGCAGGGAATCTATGATCCGAGGCCCGAACGCCTCGCTGCTTCCATGGAGACCTGCTTCAAAGCGGCGTTCGACACGTTGGCCGGGGCGGAATTGAATGTCTAAAGCAAAAATTCTGATCATCTACACCGGCGGAACTTTCGGAATGAGCCTCGATCATTCCCGCAGGGGGGATCGTCTGAGCGTGCCGGATCTTTCCCCGCAAATTCTTAAAAAGAATTTTTCCAGGCGAGTGCCGGAACTTGAGCAAATCGCTCACTGTGATGTCGACGTGCTGATGAATTGCGACAGTGCGCATATAGGACCCCAGGACTGGTGCAAAATTGCCCAGAAAATCCGGACTTCGTGGAAGAAATATGACGGCATCGTCGTGCTTCACGGAACCGATACGCTGGCGTACACGGCCAGCGCCTTGTCCTTTCTGCTGAAACCCTGTCTCAAGCCGGTCATTCTGACAGGGGCGCAAAGGCCACTCACTGCCTTGAGAAGTGATGCCCGGAGAAATCTTGTTTCTGCCGTGGAGATCGCGTCCAGTGGTCCCGGATTCATTGCAAACCGCGTATCAGTTTTTTTCGATGACAAATTATTCCAGGGGAACCGGGTGCACAAGCAGAGTGCGACGGAATATCACGCTTTTGAAAGCCCCCATGCGGAGCCGCTCGCTGTTGTCGGAACCGAGATCAGATATCATCATCCAGAACGTCCCAGTCGTAAAAAAGTCCGGAAGCCGGTTCATCTCGCGCCGTGTTTCAATTCCAAAGTCGCCTTGATTCATGTGACCCCAGGATTTCCGGCCGAAATATTCTCAAAGCACCTGCTGCCCCAGCTTGAAGGAATCGTCTTGAATGTTTTCCCTTCGGGAACGGCTCCAACTCATGACGAGAAATTCTTGGAAATGCTTCGTACGGCAAGGAAACGAAGTATTCCCGTAGTGGTGGTAACAGAGGCGGGAGTCAGGGTGAATCCGGCAGCTTACGAAGCCGGTCGGGCTCTGATGGCCGAGGGTTGTACGTGGGCCGGCGACTTGACTACCGAGTGCTCATTTGTAAAAACCGCGCTCATCCTGGGGCAAAAGGAAGGGAAAAAGCGCTTCTCGCAACTCTGGGACATGCAGTTCGCCGATGAAGGCTGACCTCGGGTCACCATTTCACGACAAGTGAAGTCACGAATATCGTATCGAGCTTCTGACGGGCAGGGGGCAGAACCTCATTACTGTAGCGCAAGACATAGGTGAGTCGCAGCGAAAGAATTTCGGTTAAAAGCGCAGTGATCGCCGTACCGGCATTGGCCTGCCAGTAAGAAGCTTCCGTGAGGTTGGGCAGCCCCTCCAGCCAGAGCAGTGCATTTGTCCGCCAGCTCCACGGGAAAATGGCCTCCGTGTAACCTCGTAGATAATGAAATTTGCGCTGATCGTCTGAATTTCTGTTTTGGATCGTATAGCGATATCCGGCTTCTGTCGCCCAGGTCATCCACTCGGAGCGGTAAAGGATCTGCCGCAGGCCACCTGTCGAGTCAAATTGCTGCGCGAAGCCGGCAAACGGATTTCCCCGAAATTCCTCCTCCGCATAAACCCCGAACGTCTCGCTTAAAGACGAGTCAAAGCGAACGGCGGCGCTCCAATACTTTGCAGTAAGCTCATCCTTTGCCGAACCACGAAGATAGAACGCCTGGAAACGGGCGGAGTTTGCAAGCCAGCGATAATAATTGGTTTGCCGGAGGTCTAGAGTGCTATGAGGCGAATTGCCGGTGAGAGCAAGAATTCCAGCGGAAGTCTCGTTGGAGAAGCCTTCATCGTATTCTGCCGCATAGGCCCGAGGATGCGGTTGAATACTGATTATTAAAAAAATGATGCACAGTATCCGAATTCGACGCATAACCCGCCCGTCTTGTTCTGGATATGATGGTGCAGTTCACGTGCCTGATATCCATTTTCAACGGTATCAAACTTATGTATGCTGAATTCCTTATGGCGAAATGGAATAAAATTGATTGGTTCTGTTCTGATTGTAATGAGTACTGGATGACAACTGAGAACTGCGCTCCTTGTGCCCAGCTCAGCAGTTGGTGTCATTGCGGTTGTAGAACTCACTGCAAAGGCGAGCTCAGGGAAATTCCAAAGACCGATCTGGTCGCGAGCCCTAAATGCCATACTTGCGGACAGGACCTGCGGGCAGGTGCGGACCTTTGTTCCCATTTTGAGAGATCCCAGGCAGTTTAGGATTTTAAGGGGCCGATATTACTAATAAACTCAGCTAACCACAGCCCTTTAGTAAAACACGCAGATTGTCGATAGGTCTCTATGAACGCTCGACGATCTATCGCTTTGTTATATCTCGGATTTCTGGCCAGCCCCGCATGGGCGGAAACCCCCGGAAGTCTGGATTTGAAAATTCTAGAAAATCAACTCGGCAATCTGAAGGGCGCGACCGAACCTGCCTGTTCGAGTTGCGCTGAAAAACCTGACAGCAACTTGTGTCAGGATCTTCGGAAATTTTCCTGTGCTCCCGGTGACTTTGACGACGGTACTGGCATTGGCGTCACGGGAAATATTATCCAGCAGAAAGTTGCGGACCTCCGTAGCAAGTCCAGGAATACCTTTATCGAGGGGTTTTCCAAAAGGCTGGGCAGTGCAGACGAGTCTTATGAATATCTCAGGAAGCTCGCCCAATCCACGCTAGGTCTGGTCGACGCGCCCCAATGCAAGAATCAACTGCGCGATCCTGCGTGCGTGAAGCTGCTGAGCAGCGGTCTGGCGGACATTTCGCTCAAAAGAGTATTCCCTTCTGCAGAGTTACAAATGACGGGCGCATCATCGTTTATATTTGGGTACTCGCTTCGTGACATTGACCTGCTCACTCAGAATTCACTTTATGAAAACATCGAAGCGGATTTAAGCAAAGGGGTGCAGCGCGCCATCACCGATCAAACAATGCAAAAAAAAATTGCAAAGAAAATTTTCCCGGATATCCGCATGCTCATAGCTGCAAAAATCAAAGAAAATGTGGCAGATCCGAATACGCAGCGGCAGCTGATTGATAAAGTTAACGGGATCCAGTTTGGGGGTGTCGATTGTACCCTGATGGGCGGCTACATGGGGGCCCTAAGCGTTTCGATCAATTCCCTGATTATTCCCAATGCCTATTATCAGCATAACAAAAATGAATTTCGGTATTGCAACGGATTTCTGCTTGGTAATCAGAGTGAATTCCAGATTGCGATGGTGATTGCTCACGAGCTCGCCCACAGTATTGATCCCTGCAATATAGCGAAAGGTCCCTCGGCATTTCGGTTCAATTATTCATCGAAGGAGGAGGTCAACGCTGAAAAGGAATATCCTTTTCAGGGTCTCTTGGAATGCCTGAGGAAAGAAGATTCTGTGCGCGCGAGCAAAATGCCAGTCAATCCCCAGATCGCGGTGGAGCAGAAGAAAATTGCTGATTTGAAAGCAGCAATCGAGGAAATAAAGAGAGCCATCGCTAAAATAGAGAAGAAACTGAAAAAGTCCTCACTCGATCCGAAGGAGCGGGTCGTCTTGAGAGAAAAAAATCTCACTTTGAAAGAAGAGTTGATGGAAAAGAAAAGTGAGCTGGACAAGTTAAGTGGAGGCGTTGGATTTGGTACTTCACTTGTCAAGACGGAAAACCCGCTTTTCTGTGACGGAGACCAGATCGGGGAAGCGTTTTCAGACTGGTTGGCTTACGAAGTGATTCCCGATTACATGGCGAGCAAGCATCCTTCTCTGACAGAGGAGCAGTTTCAGACGGGTTATGCTAATGCGTTCAGGGGTTTTTGCAATACGATGGAGCAAGGCATTCCCCAGGTCCGCGGACAGGAAGTTGCTTTCGATGTCCATCCAGCAATGGAAGATCGCATCAACAGCATGTTGCTTGCGAGTCCGAAGATTCGAGCACAAATGGGGTGCAAGGCCCCGAGCAAGAGACGTTACTGCCCTGCTCTGCCAGGAGGTAAGACAAAATGAAAATCGCAACCAACTGGATGGTCTTTCTGGTCTTCTGCAGCATGGGTACGGGAGTGTATGCAAAGGATAAGAACCTACGCGAACTGCAGTTGAGTGTCACCTATGGAGACAAGCAATCCAAATTTTCAGTTCAGGAGATCAACGGCGGAGCGCTTGTTGAATTTCATTCAAATTACAATGAACATCGCAAGGTGCTGATAAAACCTGAGGATTTGAAATACATTCTGGAAAAGGCAGCAGCACTGGACGGTGGCTCGGACAAAAAGTCGGATTGTCCCCGGGAATTTCTTTCGATTTCGAGCACGGGTATCGGCGGCAAAAATCTCAAGTCACTGGTTTGCTTCACCGGCCGCCAACCCAATCTCAAAACCCTGACCGTCTTGAGCGATTTGCTGACAACAGTCATTCGGCTGCGCTAAGCCGGTTTTGAATATAATTCACCGGACCGCGCCCATCTGCTTGGTTCCGTCATTCGCAATCGTGACGCTTGTCTCAGGAAAGACCTCTTTACCGCTGGTCTTGGTATCCGTGGAGACGACGTTGGAAAATCCGCTTTCCTCACCGGGCCGATAAGCGGTCGCCGAGAAATAATAGGTTCCGGCGCCTAGACCGGTCACCTCCGCTTCTGTCTTGTTGCCGACATCGATCCAATTTGAATACATCCCAGGCGTCGTGCCCCAGTAGATTTTGTATCCGCTCAGTGAAACGGGTGCGCCACTGGGATCCACTGGAGCATCCCAGGCAAGTTTGACGACGCAGGAATTTGTTTCCGTGCAAGAGGAACTGGTTGGATCTGCTGGCTCGTCGCTCGAGCCACCTTTGGTATTTCCGCAACCCGAGAGGGTCGACAGGGCACCGAAGGAAATCAGCCCCACAGAGGCATAACTGGAGAGCTTGCCAAGCCCCGTATCAAGGCCGAGACTCGGCAATTTATTTTTTTGGGGTTTCAGTGAATATTTTGGCGCAGGTTTTAAAGGACAGACCTGGGCAGTATTCGTTCTCTTCGCGAGTGGTAGAGGTCTTGCGATCACCTTGGGGCGATTAACTATGCTTGTTCGCAGTCCCCGACTGAGTTTGCCTGAACCGGCGGTGCCGCTTAAGGCCAGCAAGGTGCCGAGACTGCTTGCGGCGGTGTTCACTTGCGCATTTTTGGCGCGGTTTTCGAGGGCAAGGGCGCCTGCGAAATCGCCTTTCAGTCGAGCTATTTTTGCCTCTTTGCGGAGAGCTCTTGCTTCTTTATGGGACTCCAGGGAGTCTTTTCCAGATTTATAAGCGAACAGCCCCGAGGCACCGGTTGCCAGAGTTTTTGCAGCAGTGAGATTGACGGCCGCTGTTCCGGCCAATCCTCCTCCGAGACCGCCGCCGATGATTGCGCCGGTTAATGCCTGATTGAGGGCCTCTCGGCCATGTAAGTTGATTTCGTCCGCAAGTTTGCAATGAAAATCTCGCCCGTCCTTCCGAACTGCCGCGTATCCAGCCATCCTGCCCAGCGCATCCAGACCGCCCAAGCCCATACCGCCGGCAGCTGAGGAGGCAGAGGCCACTGCTACTCTTGCTGCGACTCCCGCTACCGCACCCACTGGAGTGAAAAGGCCGAGATAAGAGAGGGCCACGAGATCTGCGGAAAGTATGGAACTCGCGTAGAACAGGCCAACCGAGGCGCGCTTTGCGCCTTCCTCGGCGCGCTTGCTCGCATTTTGATAAACTTGCGACAGAACGGCATACATGTTTTTGACCAGAATTTTTTTGGAATCAGGATCAAGTCCGCAACTATCGACCGCTTTTTTGAGATCAAGGGTTGCTTGATCGAGTTTCCGGTCGTCATCCCGGAGGCCCACCGATCCTCCGAACATTTTATTGCGGTTCTTTGTGTAATCGGCGGCAGTATTATTAAACTGCTGAATGGAGCGGGCGAGTGCCGGATTGGCTTTGAGTCCCTCGTTAATGATGCCGACTCGGATCTGTGCGGCCTCTGCCAATATGACTGCCACTGCAGTTGAACTGAGCTTTTTCTCATGTCTCGCCACGATCTTAGAGATTGCACGAGAACGTTGTGGTTCGGCTTTGTTCTTTTTGGACGCACCGAGAAGCTCTTGGTGCATTTTTTTGATTTCAGCCCGATCTGCTTTCGTCAACTCGCGCCCGCAGGAGGACCCGGTAACGGCCAGTGCGGACTGGGTCGCCTGGATGAGGCTGCTCATGGAGGAGTCCCCCTCCTGGCAATGCTGTAAATCAGCTGCATGGGAATTCATTCCCAAAAGAATGAGCGATAAAAGGCCGAGCAAGGACATAGATGATTTTGCTTGATACCCCATAAAAACCCCCGATTGTGCGATGCTTCTAGTTTCTGCAAAATTGAAGCCCATCATGAATTCGACTGAAAACCCTGAAAATTCGGGGGTGGTGGGGGAGTCCACTGTCCAAGGATGATACAGTCGTCAACCCGGTTACTGTCGATGCGCCGCCCTCCCAAAAATTCACTTGCTCAAAAAGAGCCGAACCATTTCTCTGGTAACAGAGGAATTGGACCGGAAGGGCGCCTATCGTCCGTAAACCATGACCAAGCCGATCTGGCTGAAGGAGCACGCTTGGAAATCTGCCGTTCACTTTTCTGAACTCAACCACAATCAATAAAAACCAATAAAATCAAAGATCACGTGGGTCGCATCCTTGGTTATTCAAGGCTATTTTAGGTCATTTTTAGATGACTTGTTCCCCGGATGTTCCCCGCTCTTGACTTACTAAAATGGATAAGTTACTAATAATAGTAAGATGGGAACAAAGCCTAAACAATGGCAAGTCAAGATTGAGGATGAGGCTGCTAAGATATTCCAGGCTGGCGTGCTCACCCGAGATGATCTTGAAGTGATCAAAGAATGGCGGAGGACGATCATCGAAGGCGGCGGTCCAGAGGCATTGCTTTCACAGCCTGGACGCTGGGCCGATCATGCGCTTCATGGAGAGTGGCAAGGCTATCGCTCATCGAGTTTTGGCTATCGCGGTCGGATCATTTACCGCATTGAGAATGAGATTATTACCGTCGTCGTGGTCAGGATTACCCCCGAACATGATTACAAAAAACGAAAGTAGAGGTGCCCGATGGCTACAAAAGACCTTTTAGATTATTTACCCAAAGATAGTACTGCCGGAAGCATTACACGGGCATTCCGCAAGAATTTCAAGATTACCCTGAAGGAGCTTTCCAAGCTCACGGGAATCCCCGAGTCAAATCTGAGTGCCATCGAGAACGATAAGCTTGAGATAGGCGTTAAACGGGCCACGCTGATCGGGGCGGCGCTGGGGATCTCCCCTGAGTCTTTGCTCTTTCCCAATGGGAAAAGTCAGTATGAAAAGGAAGCCGAGCGCGTTCGTCATGCGGCTGAGAAGCTTTTTGCGGCTAAGAAGAAGCAGCACAAGGGCAGTCAGGATGAGGCGGCTTAGGAATTAGTCCAATCGACTGGGCCCATCGCGTACAGGATGGGAATCCGATTTCTAGTCTTCTGGGCCGATCAATACGCCCAAATTCATTAACTTTTTGTTGTACTGACGAAGGCTTTCGATAATCTGTTTCATTTGCCGTTTTTCAGCTGAAGTCATTCCTTTTGTATCATTCAGGAGATAGCTTCGTATTCGACTTTGCCCGAGCTCAACCTGTCGCCGCAATGAAAGTTCCTCTTTGGTTGCCGCTTTCTGAATGACTTCAGAAATACTCCCAAGTGCATTCTTAACTTCAGTCAGGGAAGAAGAAACAGAGAGGGCATTAGCTTCACTAGCCAGGTTGAAAGCCGTCCAAGACAAGCGTTCGAGCTGCTCACGCTCTCCTCCATTCAATTTATCCCAATTCGCAAAGAGGTAGTTTGAAAGCTCTCGGGAAACCGCTTGCAGCTGGCCCATCCACGTGCTGATTGACGAAGTTAACACCGTAGAGGACGGCTGTGTACAGGCACATGTCATGTCCTCACTCAGGCCTTTTCCTCGATAGCGTTTAAGTGTTTCATTTGCGTCTCCAAGAGTGCCACACGCGTCCTTTTTCAGTCGGGCATTCCTTTTTTCCTGTTCTCCGAGTTCCTTGGATCGGCGCAAAAAATTTGCATCCAAATATTTCTCGTTATCAAAAGTTTCCCCAACCTTTGGGCGGGTCAGGACCAAACGGCCCGTAATTTCCTGAATTGCGCCATTTGACAATTTTCGTCCGACACCTGTCGACGACAGCTGAACATATCGCAAGGCCTCGTGAATAAGGAGGCCTACTCGCGAGGAGTCGCCAAGATCATTCCATATTGGGCGCGAAATGCGTGCGCCAAAAACAACATCGTAAATTGCGCCAGCCACCAGCTGTTTAGACGACAATGATTCCTTTTGTTCCGCCGTCATTTCATACTCAGGCAAAATCTTAAGTCGATGTTCTGTGTATAATAGCGGCATTCGAACCAAAGCTTCGCGAATAAGCCCAACGACGACAGGCGAGGCGTCACGCCATTCATCCAGCTTCCGCATCGCTTCAGAATAGGCTGGATCCTCTTTAATGCGAGCGCGCTCAAAGCCAACCACCTTGAGAAATTCGGTATCTGGCATCGACAGCGGGCGACCAAAAGTAAAGGAATCGACAAAATCTGGCTTCAGGAGGGCCAAATCCAGCAATATCGGTTTCGCCCCTTGGCTTTTTATCAGAAGGGTTCCTCCTCCGCTTGTGTCTCCTCCTTTGTCGCTTGCTGCAAACGCAGCGACGGACGCTAAAAGAGTGAAAAAAGACATCGCCTTGAAAATAGGCCTCGCTAATGTCAAAGAACGCCAAAAACATCCCATCTTTACACCCCGATCCATTGTATATGGCGATATTGGTATTGCCAAGTGAGCAGACAATCGTGTTTGTGGCCCTAACTATTGACAGCGACTGACCAGAAAACCACCCAAGAATGTGCCTAAAGAGTGTCCGTGACCGTCCATCGTTTCAACAATAGAGCTGGAGCCCATGTTCGTAGCTTCACCGACCTGAAATACTCATATGGATGACCGGCTTGTCAATTAGGTTGATACGTTTTTATAAGTGTCTCCGTTTTTTGATAAGTTAGGTTTTCGAGTGGGAGCGCAATGAGTCGTGCCGTGAACTGTCAACCTCATATTCGCGT